>WNFT01000015.1_pt1 | contig 113086 bp, 111 predicted proteins | sample 5400191 | NCBI WGS metagenome assembly WNFT01 (sample SAMN13153359, study PRJNA577476) | soil metagenome | isolation source: 80 cm saprolite under Madrone tree | place: USA:California | collected 2016-06-14 | reverse complement strand
GAGGTGCGAGACGTCGATCCACACGCCACCGTTGGGCGTGCCGCGGCCCGCCTGGATCTCGAGAAAGGAGGCGCGGGCGACGAGATCGCGCGTGGAGCGCTCCATGCGCGAGGCGTCGTAGCGGGCCATGAAGCGCTCGTCGCGGCCGTTCTTGAGATGACCACCGGCACCGCGCAGCCCCTCTTCGAGGAGCGCGCCCGTCATGAGCGACCCGGGAATGACGAGGCCGGTCGGGTGGAACTGGATCATCTCCATGTCCCGCAGCGTCAGCCCCGTGCGCCACGCGAGCGCGATGCCGTCGGAGGCCTTGTCGGCCGAGCACGCGAAGATCCGATACATCGTCGGCCCGCCGCCCATCGCGAGCAGGGTGGCGCGAGCGCGCAGCACGAGGAACCGGCCGGAGCGCTGGTCGAGCACGAGGGCGCCGGCGCAGCGTCCGTCCGGATCGAGCGCCAGCTCCATCGCGCGGCATTCCTCGAAGGCCCTCACGTTCGCTCGCACGGCGACCTGCTCGCTCAGGCGGTTCATGATCTCGATGCCGGTGAGATCGCCCTTGTGAATCGTGCGGTCGTGGGTCTGGCCGGCGAACGGCTTCTGGTGGATGTGGCCGTCGGTCCCCCGATCGAAGAGGCAGCCGTAGCGCGACTCGAGCTCGAGGACGCGGCCGGGCGCCTCGGTGACCAGCGTCCACACCAGCTCCTGATCGTTGATGAAGCCACCGCCCGTGAGCGTGTCGAGCAGATGCGCCTGGAGCGAATCGGGCGGAGTGAGCACGGCGTTGTAGCCGCCCTGGACCATCCGCGTGCAGCCGGCGCGGCCGAGCAAGCCCTTGACGACGATCCCGATGCGCAAGCGGGGCGACGCGTCGGCGGCGTGCAGCGCGGCGCAGAGGCCGGCGCCGCCGGCGCCCAGGATCAGGAGATCGAGGTCGAGCTCATCCACGGCTCAGGGACGGATGTAGACGTAGCCCTGTTCCTGCAATTCCATCACGCGGACGACGCCCCCCTGGGGAAGCGGCTTGGTCCCGGGCGGCAACTGCTCGAGCGTGATGCTGAACGCCTTCATCGTGTTGCCGCAGGCTTCGAAACCGACGCCCTGGCTCTTGAGCTCGTCGAGGGCGCGCTTGATGTCGGGGTTCATGTCCTTGGTGAGGAAGTTGCGCAGCGCGGGGCCGTGGACCACGAGCTCGATGGCCTCGACGTTCTTCATGCCACCGACGCCGTCGATGTGGTTCTGGATGTTGCCGAGAACGAAGCGCGCCTTGTCCACGCTCGGCTCGTTGAGGTGATAGACGACCTTGTGCTTCTTCGGCTGCTCGGTCAGATGAGCGGCCTCGGCGGGAGCGACGGCAGCCAGGATGGCGGCGATCAGCGCGACGAGCATCGGGTCCTCCTCCGGAGCGGATTCACGCTGGCATTCTAGACGACGCGGACGCGCGGGCGCGGCTCGAGACGGACGTGCCCGACGCTGCGCAGATGCGCGGCCACGACGTCCCAGGCCGGCGGCCCACTGGCCTCGCCGAGACTGGCCCAGCCCGTCGCCTTGTAGCGGCGCGCGGGATCGAGCGGCCGACCGCCGACACGAACGTCGGTGATGCGCCGGCCCATCGCCTTCGGGGGGTCGATCGCGTAGGTGACGCCGCCCACCCGCACCATGTCGCCGCCCTGCCGGTAGTACGGATCCGGGTGGAAGAGGTTGTCGGCGACGTCTTCCATCACGCGGTGCACCTCGGCCCCCGTCATCTGACGCGTCCAGGTGTTGGCGTACGTCAACGCGGTGTGGGCGTAGACGTCCTCGAGCGTGATCGCCTGCCCGGGCAGGACGCTGATGCCCCAGCGAAAGCCGGGCGAAAAGGCGACCTCGGCGTCGGCTCGCTTGAGGAGCGCATCGAGGATGACCTCGTCGAACGGGCCGTTGAAGTTGCCGCGGCGATAGAGGAGCGATTCCGAGACGGCCAGGCGCTCGGTCAGCTTCGCCTCGTGCGGGCTGCGCACCTCGCGAATCAGCCGGGCCATGGCCGGATCTTCGGGCAGCAGACGCGTCAGCACCGGAATGAGGCGATACCGCGACGCGACGATTCGCCCGCTCCTGACGTCGAGGTCGAGGCGACTCAGGAACTTCCCGTGGGAGCCCGAGTTCACGACGAGCGTGTGCCGCACACGGATCGGCTCGACCAGCGCGTCGTGGGTGTGGCCGCCGAGGATGACGTCGAGACCGGTCACCCGGGCGGCGAGCTTGAGATCGACCGAGATGCCGTTGTGCGAAAGCAGGACGACGATGTCGGCCTTGCCACGGTCGCGCGCCTCGTCGATCAGCGCCTGCACCTGGTCCTCGCGGATGCCGAACGTGAGGTCGCCGACGAGCCGCTTGGGATGGGCCACGACCGTGTAAGGAAAGGCCTGGCCGATGACCGCGACGTTCACGCCGCCGACGTGACGCACCGTGTAGGGCTTGAAGATGCGATCGCCGAAGCCGGCCTCCGAAACGTTCTGGGCGACGAAGTCACCTGCGAAGAGCCCGTGCCGCTCGGCGTCGCCGAACAGCGCGCGCACACGCTCGATGCCGTACATGAACTCCCAGTGGGCGGTCGCCACCTCGACGCCGAGCAGGTTCATGGCCCGGACCATGTCCTCGCCGCGGCTCCACAGCGCGGTCGCCGAGCCCTGGAGCGTGTCGCCGCCGTCGAGCAGGAGCGTCCGTCCCGGCCGCTCCTCGCGGATGCGCCGTACCAGCGTCGCGAGATGAGCGTAGCCGCCGAGCCGGCCGTAGCGCGCGGCGAGCTCGGCGAAGTCGAGATGCGTGTACGTGTACGCCTCGGGGGTTCCCGGCGCCAGGCGCCAGGCGCGCAGCGCGGCCTGGCCGGTGACGAACGGCGGCTGGTTCTTCTCGGCGCCGATGCCGATCAGCGTGTCGGGCTCGCGGTAGAAGACGGGCAGCAGCGTGGCGTGAGGATCGGTCATGTGGAGCAGCGTGACGTTGCCGAGCGGCTCGAACTCCAGCAAGTGCCGGCCGCCGTCGTCGGCCGCGAGCTGGCGCGGCGAGATCCCCGCGCTTCCGGCGACGACCAGGAGCTTGAGCAGGTCGCGCCGCGTGACCTGCATGGGCTAGTGGCGGATCCCTGGCACGGAGATCGGCTTGCCGTTGTCGAACGACGTCAGGTACAGCTCGAGCTCGGCGTACTCGATGGCGTCGGCGGCCAGCATGTTGGCGCCGAGCGGCGTCATGCACCACTGGAAGCGCCGGCGCATGTCCCACGCGGCGCCCTGACTCGTGCGCCACGTCGGGAAGTGGCGCGTGAGTCCCTCGGTCACGTCGGCGAGCATCCGGCCGCCCAGGAACTTGTTGGCGCCTCCCTCGGGCGTGTGGCAGTCGGCGCACGAGTGATTGCGCTCGCCGACGCGCCGGTAGAACGACGCCTTGCCCCGGGCCAGCGCCGCCCGCGCGTCGGCGCTCGCCACGTCCACCTGCACTGCCATCCCGTTCGAGGCCATCTTGATCAGCATCGTGAGATCGACGTTGTCCTCGCTCTCGGCCAGGAGCGGCCGCCCGGTCCGCTCGGGACCATGGACGGTGAGAAAGTCCTCGACGCTCATCACGCGGCCGTACGCCGCGACGAACTTCGGATAGCGCGTCGCCACGCCGTGCATCGCGCGCGCGGCGCCGCCGTCGTGACAGTTGGCGCAGGCCCGTCCGTTCGGCCCAGGCGCGTTCCAGAGCTTCTCCGCGTCCTCGGCCAGGACGACAGCCGGGTTGTTCGTGGGATCGAGGTTGTCTCCGAACCCGGTGGACCGCCGCCGCGTGAACGGATTGCGCTCGGCATCCTGCTCGGGAGGGATCGGCCCCTTGAGCGTCTGCAGATACGCCACCAGGTGGACGATCTCCTCCGCCGTGAAGGCTCCCGACGCGCCCCACGGCGGCATGGTCGTGTTGGGGAACGTGATGCGCGGATCCCAGATCTGCTGATAGAGATAGGCCTCCGGCAACCGACGATCGCCGATCGCCGACAGATCCGGGCCGACGTTTCCCGCGGGCCACACGTCGGCGCCGGGCACGAGGTGACAGCCGGTGCACGGGGCCTTGGCGCGCGAGAGGAACAGCGCGCGGCCCTTCTTCGCGTCACCGGACACACCCGTCGGTGGTGTCGCCTTCGACACCGGCACGTCGGGCCGCGCGTCGTCGTAGGCGTAGGTGCGGAAGCTGCCGAAGTCCTGCGTCGGCCAGCCCGCGTAGCGGACGGCCTGGCGGCGGCCGTCGGGCAGGACACGCACGTCACCGCGCGCCTGCGCAATCGCGTGGGTCGTCCAGCGGGGCAGCGCCGAGTAATCGGGGCCGTCGGCGACGGTGGCGCACCCGGCGAGGATCAGGGCGAGGACGACGAGTCGGCGCACCGGCTCAGGAGAACTTGACGTCTGCCGTGCCCTCGTACTTGCCACCGTGGGTGTCGTGGAAGGTGATGGTCAGCGTCCCGGGATCGGTGGCCCGGAACGTGAACACGAACGTCGGGTTCTCGCTCACGCTCTGGGTCGTGTCGAAGGTCGCCACCGTCTTGCCCAGGTAGGTCGCGACGACGCGGTCGATGTAGAGGTACTTCTTGTCGATGATCTTTCCCTTGCTGTCGCGCTCGATCCGCTCCATGGGATGGATCACCAGGCTGCGCACGCGGACGACGTCACCCGGCTTGATCGACGAGGGCAGGCGAACGCGGACCTTGCCGATGTCCGACACGTCAGCCTCCGCACCCGCCGACGGTGACCTTCACCTCGCGCTTCACCGCGAGGAGCGTTCCGTCGCTCTGCTCGACGATCGCGCGCACGTCGCCCGTCTCACCGAGACGGATGGTGGCGCCGACCGCCGCCTGGCCGGCTTCGGGTCCCAGCGTGGCGCGAAAGACGACCGGGATTCGGTTCTTGTCGGCGACCACGTAGATCGTCTTCACGTAGCTGGCCGGGGTCATCGGTGACGTGACGTCGACCGAGACCGGAACCACCGCGCCGTTCTCGGCGATGAGGGGCAGGTCGAGCTTGACGATGCCGCCGCCGTCCTTCATCGGCCGCGCGCCGAAGATCCGCTTGAGGGCCTCGTCGACCGTTTCGTGCTGACCGAGGGCCTGCGCGTGCGCCCGCCGTGGCGCCTGCAGCGTGAGGCCGCTGGCGCCGGCAAGCCCGAGGGCGCCGAGCGTCGTGAGCGCCCGGCGACGGGTGATCGGATGATCCTTCATCGCTCAGGAATTATATACGCCGACGTCGCGGGCTTGAAAGCTCGCGGCAGCCAGAGCGGCCGCCTCAGATTGCCGGGGCCGGGCGCCGGGCGCGCCAGCGCCAACCAGCGGCGATACATCTCGTGCGACTTGGCGGTATCGACGAAGATGTCACCGTAGCGATCCTCGGCGCCCGCCTTCGTCACGCGGACCTTCTGGTGCCAGCAGTGCTGGCCGGAGACGGGATCGGGCTGGACCGGGAACGTCAGGTTCTGGTTGACGCCGGCGTCTTCCCACCAGATCCGGCTCGAGTCGGGATCGGCGCTGGCGAACGGTCGCACGCCGTGGACCTGTCGCATGCGCCACTGACCCGGCGCCACCTGCTCGAGACTCACCAGCGCGGTCGACCAGCGCTCGCCGCCCTGGTCTTCACGCAGCCGCCAGCGGCCGATGTGATGCGAGCAGGCGACGATCCCCGGCCGAAGCGCCTCGGTCACCCACGCCCGATCGACGAAGTAGCCGATGGCGGTCTCCACGCGGAGCAGATCGCCCGTGGCCACGCCGAGCCGGCGAGCGTCCTCGGGATTGATCCACAACGGGTTCGTGTGGGAGATCTCGTTGAGCCACTTGGAGTTGCCCGAGCGCGTGTGGATCAGCGTGGGCAGGCGGAACGTCGGCAGCAGGACCATTTCACCTTGCGCGCGATCGATCTCCGACGGGTGGACGTGGCTCTTCACGTAGCCGGGCACGGCCTGCTCCGGCCAGCGCCACTCCTTGAGCGTGCCGGAGAAGAACTCGAGCCGGCGCGACGGCGTCGGAAACCCCGCACGGGCGACACCGTCGATCTCCACGCCGACGGCCAGGCCGCCTTTCGTCACGACCTTCGTCAACGGATCCACGCTGGCGCCGTCGACGGCAACGGTCTTCTCGTGCGTCTCGTAGACGTTGTCCTCGACGAGGAACGCGCCGTACTTTCGCATGTACGCGAGCGGCGTCAGGCCTTCCCTGGCCGCCGCCTCGGGCAGGCCGGGCACCGAGTTCTCGAAGATCCAGCGGTAGAACTCCTCGATCTGGAGCTTCTGGCCCGCGCGATACGGCGACTCGAAGTACTTCCTGATGCCCAGCGCGCCGTCGGGATCGATGCGCCACGAGAGCTCGATCCAGAACTCGTCTTCCTCCCACACCTGGCCGATGCCGGCCGCCTCGTGGGCCTGCCACGTCCACTCGAACGTCCGTCCCTCGCGCGCCATGGCCACCCGCAGGACCGGCTGGCGGAAGCCGATCCAGCGCGCGGCGTGCGTCTCCTGCGACATCAGATCGTGGCGCTCGGAGCCGTGGCCCATCGGCAATATGAAGTCGGCAAACCACGCCGTTTCACTCCACACCGGCGTCAGGCACGCGTGGCGCTCGACTTTGGTCTCGTCCGTGAGCATCTCGATCCACGACATGCCGTCGGGGTTGGTCCACACGGGGTTGTAGACGCGCGTGAAGTACATCGCGAGCTTGCCCCGGCCCTCTCTCAGGAAGTGCGGGAGCAGGAAGCTCATCTCGAAAAAGGCGAGCGGATACTCGCGCGGCATCAAGAGCTCGCTCCACACCTTGCCGGGCGGCGGGAGCATCGGCGGGGCCGGGATCACCTTGTTGTAGACGTTGGGCGCCGTACCGCCCGGCGTGCCGACGGCGCCCATCAGGACGACCAGCAGCTCGAGCGCGCGCGCCACCTGCCAGCCGCCGAGATTGCCGGCGGCGGTGTTGCGCCAGACGTGGGTGGCGAGCGCGGTGCCGGCGCGCGCGATCTCCCGCGCCACCTCGACGATCGTCGCCGCCGGCACGCCGCTCTCGCGCTCGGCGAACTCCGGCGTGTAGGTGGCGTAGAGCTCTTCCAGCGCCCGCTCGAACGCGTCGAACGTCGGCGGCAGATCGCGGCGCTCCTCCCGCAGGTACTCTTCCCAGTTCACCCACCGCCGGACGAACTCGCGGTGATACCGGCGTTCGGTAATGAGAATCCTCGCGATGGCCAGCAGCACGGCCGCCTCCGAGCCCGGCCAGGGCGACATCCACCAGTCGGCCATCGACGCGGTGTTCGACAAGCGCGTGTCGAGCACGCAGACCTTGGCGCCCCGCATCTTCGCTTCCATGATTCGCTGCGCGTGTGGGTTGAAGTAGTGGCCGGTCTCGAGGTGCGACGAGAGCAGCAGGAGGAAGCGAGCGTTGGCGTGGTCGGGTGACGGCCGGTCCATGCCCATCCAGAACGCGTAGCCGGCCCGAGCGCTCGCCGAGCACACGTTGGTGTGACTGTTGTGGCCGTCGATTCCCCAGGCGTGGAAGACGCGCTGCAGGTAGATCAGCTCGTGGCCGGGCCGGCCGAGGTGATACATCACTTCCTGCGGCCGCCCCTCGACCAGCGCCTTCCGGATCCGGCCCGCGATGTCGTCGAGCGCCTCGTCCCACGAGACGCGCTCCCACTGGCCGCCGCCACGCTTGCCCGTGCGCCGCATCGGATAACGGATGCGCTCGGGATCCGTGGTCTTGTCGACGTAGGCGAGCAACCCGCACGCCGCCTCGCAGTTGAAGCAGATGGTCGGAATCAGGCGATAGCGACGCTTGACCTTCCGAGGCCACGCGACGGCGTCGTACTCCTCCCAGTCGTCCCAGCGCTCCACCGGCGGATAGCTGGCGAGGCCTTCGGGGACGGGCAGCTCGCGCGCACTGGGATGTAACGGCTCGGGAATCGGTCGCGTCATCTCGTCCTCAGTGACGGCCGAGAACGACGTGCGGCGACGTCGATCGGCCTCGCATCAGCTCAGAGGGATGGATTGGCCGGCCTTGACCCACAGATCTTCCCAAAACCACAGCCCGGCCAGCGCGAGCACTGACGCCAGCAGCAGCCCGACGGCGGTGACTCCGTCGACGGCCATCGAAGATCGCGTCGATGCCAGGGCGGCGATCGACACGACCGGCACGACGGTTCCCATCACCATCACGCCCACCCAGAACCTGAACCGGTAGTGGCCGTGCGTGATGAGCTTCGCGGCGCGGGCGGCGTCGAGGCTCGGATGATAGGTGAAGAGCTCGATCAGCAGCGCCACGGCGTGGACGAGGACGCCCAGGAGAAGCCAGGCGCTCAGCCCGCCGAGCGCTGCGGGATCGCGCCGGCCGACGGCCTCGACGACCAGCAGCGCCGCGGCACCCGCGACGACGGCGGACACGAGGAGCTGAGGCAGCACGAGCGGGCTCTGCCAGAAGTCGCGGCCCTCGGCCTGGCCGAAAAGCAACGCGCTGTAGCCGGCCGCGGCAGCGGCGAGGAGCACGGCCGGCAGCGCCAGCGCACGCAACGCCCCGACGTCGCCGCGCCATCCGGCAACGAGCCACGCCGTCGCGACGAGGCCATACGCGAGCAGGACGAAGGCGCCCCACACGAGCCACGAGCGGAAGTTCGGCTTGAGCAGGATGAACAGGAACCGCTCGGGCCGCTTGAGATCGAACACGAGCAGGCCGGTCGTGATCGCCAGGAAGACGAGGGCGAGCGGCGGCGCGACGGTGCCGCTGAGCCATCCGCCGCCGGCGAGCTTGGAGAAGACGCCGAGGGCGGCGACGAGGAGCACACCCGCCGCGATCGACTTGCTCCAGAGATAAGCCGAGACCTTCCAGCCCCACGGACGTGGCACGTGCGGCACGTCGTACACGGACCGGGCCAGCGCGCCGTCCCCGTGCGACGACGCCGTGCCGAGCCCCTCCAGCATCTTGACGAGCGAGATCTCGGCGGCCGGGCGCTGCGCCCACATGTAGGTCGCGGCCGGTGCCTGGAGCGATGGCGTCAGCGCCGCCGCGTCGCCGCCGACGTAAAAGACTTTCGGGCGCGTCCCCTGCTCGGGCTTGCGCACCTGCACCTGCTCGGTGGCCACGAGCTTCGCGATGCCGCTGCGCGGATCGTCGAGATCGCCGGCGATGATCGCGCGCTCGGGGCAGACGATCACGCAGGCGGGCTCGAGGCCGACCTCGAGACGGTGAGCACAGTAGTTGCACTTGGCCGCGGTCTGGGTGGCGGGATCGATGTAGAGCGCGTCGTAGGGGCAGGCCTGCATGCACGACTTGCAGCCGATACAGCGCTCGCCGTCGAAGTCGACGACGCCGTCCGGCCTCCGGTAGAGCGCGACGGTCGGACAGATGGTGACGCATGGCGCGTCGTCACAGTGGTTACATCGGAGCACCGAGAAGTACCGCCGCGTGTTCGGAAACGTCCCCCGCTCCACGTACTTGACCCAGGTGCGAAACACGCCGAGGGGAACCTGGTTCTCCTCCTTGCAGGCCACCGTGCAGGCGTGGCAGCCGATGCATTTGCGCTGATCGATCACGAAGCCGTAGCGCACGCGTCTCGTCCTCCGATGGGCCGGGATCCCTGGGTGGCGATCGCACTCCGGGCCGGGGCAGCCGATGATAACAGAAGCGTCCGGCCCGACGGCGGCAAGACACAGTCAGTCGAGCCGTCGTGCGAGCGGATCGAACGATCAGTGATACGTGAGCACATCCCACCAGACGCGAACGGCGATGACCACGATGATCAGGCCGAGCGCGAGCTTGAGCTGACTGCCGGACAGCCGGCGACTGAGGGCCGCACCGAGCTGGGCGCCCGGCACCGCGCCGATCGCCACGACGAGCGCGGATTCGTACGGAATCTGGTCGGTGACGAGCTTCCCCACGACGCCCATGCTCGAGGAGAGCGCCGTGATGGCGAGCGAGCTGCCGATCGTCACGCGAATCGGCACACCGACGACGACGAGCAGCAACGGGACGAGCAGGAACGCGCCGCCGGCGCCGACCAGTCCCGCGCCGACGCCGACGCTTCCGCACACCGTCGCCGTGAGCGGGCGGCTGAAGCGTCGAGGCTCACCGATGGGCAGGGACGGCGCCGCCGCCTCGACGGGCACGATCATGAGCGCGCCGGCGGCGGTCACCATGAGCGCGAAGATCAGCAGCAACCAGCGGTCGTACACGTAGTAGGACCCGAGCGCTCCCACCAGCGAGCCCGACGCCATCGCCACGCCGCCCACCCACGCCAGCTCGGCGTTGACGGCGCGGTGTCGACGATGGGCAAGCATGCCCGACGTCGCCGCGACCAGCACCTGCACCATCGTGACGCCGGCCACGGCCTTCACGCTCAGCTTGCCGACGTCGACGAGCGGCGGCACGTACAGCAGCAACGGAATCATGATGATGGCGCCGCCGACACCGAGGAGCCCGGCCACGAAGGCACCGCCGAGGCCCAGGCCCATCAGCGTGGCGGCGAACGCCAGTGTCATGTCGCGGACGCCGGCCGTGACCGCTGGCGAAGCCGCTTGACGACCGGCCACAGCACGATCACGACCGAGATGGCGAGCAGCGCGGCGCTCACCGGGCGCGTGACGAAAACGCTGACGTCGTTGGCGTGGGCCACCATCGACGTGAGGAAGTACTGCTCCGCCATCGGGCCGAGGATGATGCCCATCACCAGCGGCGGGATGGGCAAATCGTACCGTCGCATGAAGAAGCCGAGGACGCCGAAGAGCATCGTCAGCCAGACGTCGGCAAGATCGTTGCGGAGCGCGAACGCACCCAGGAAGCAGAAGACGACGATGAAGGTGTTGAGGATCGGCGGCGGGACCTTCATCAGCATGGCGAAGGAGAGCGCGGCCAGGAAGCCGAGCCCGATCATGACGACGTTGGCCAGGATCATCCCGGCCACGATCGTGTAGACCTCGGCCGTCTGCCGCGTGAAGAGGAGCGGCCCCGGCTGGATGCCGTGGAGCAGGAACGCGCCCATCATCACGGCGGTGGCCGCGCTGCCGGGAATGCCGAGGGTGAGCAGGTGGATCATCGCGCCACCCGTCGAGCCGTTGACCGAGCTCTCCGAGGCGACGAGGCCACCGGCGTGGCCGGTGCCGAACAGCTCCGGTGTCCGCGAGATCTGCTTCTCGAGGCCGTAGGACACGAACGACGACACCGTCGCCCCGGCGCCGGCGAGGCCGCCGACGGCGATCCCGACCGCCGTGCCTCGCGCCAGCGGCCCGCGCAACGGCCAGAGCGCCAGCAAGGGCAAGCGCGGCACCGCGCGGGCACGGGGCGTCTCGGCGGCCGGCTCGCTCGAGGTCCCCACGATCTGGTCGAGCACCTCGCCGATGGCGAAGAGCCCGATGAGCACGGTGACGAAGTCGACGCCGGTCTTGAGGAACGGAATGCCGAAGGCGAAGCGCTCGACGCCGTACTGGGCCTCGGTGCCGATGGTGCCCAGGAACATCCCGCTGAAGAGCGAGACGAGCGCGGCCGCCATCGACGACTGGCCCAGCACCGAGACGCTGGCCAGGCCGAAGACGACCACGGAGAAAAACTCCACGGTCGAGAACGAGAGCGCGAAGCGCGCGAACGGCGGCGCGAAGAAGGCGAGGAAGAGCGCGCTCACCAGGCCGCCGAAGGCCGACGACATGATGGCGAGGCCGAGGGCGTACTGCGTGTGGCCCTGGCGGCTCATCCGGTAGCCCTCCCAGGTCGTGGGCACGTTCATGGGATCGCCCGGGATGTTGAAGAGGATTCCGGTGATCGAGCCGCCGAACACACCGCCGCAGTAGACGCCGATCATCAGCAGCAGCGCCGGCACGATCCCCATGAGGTACGTGAAGGGCAGGACCAGGACGATGGAGTTCAGCATCGTGATGCCGGGCAGCGCGCCGGCGATGATGCCGATGGCGAGGCCGACGACGATCATCAGGAAGTTGAGGGGCTGAACGGCGTTGACGAAGCCCGTCGCGAGATTGCCGAGGATCTCGCCCATGTCGCCGCGCTAGAAAATGCCGAGGCCGCGGTAGAGCGCCAGCGTCATCGTCTCGAACACGCCGTCGCCCTTGGGGAGCGGCAGGTACACGAGCTTGACGAAGACGTAGAGCAGCCCGACCGTCCCGAGGACCGCCGCCGCGCCGATGGCGACCGGCGAGCGGGCCCCGGCCAGCATCATGAACGCGGCGACGAATCCCACGGTGACGAGCGGAAAGCCCAGCCACGGCGTCAGCGCGACGTAGAGCACGATCGTCCCAATGGCCAGGAGCAACGTGCCGCGGCGCACGCCGCCCAGCCCGGCAGCGCCGGCGCGAGCCACGGCATGGTCGGTCGGCGCGGTGCGCCGCAGGTTTTCGACGAGCTTGGCCGCGCAGGCCAGGCCCAGGCCGATGAGGACCAGGCGCGGCCAGAACCCGGGGCCGAGCTGCTCGCCGCGCGCGACGTCGTCGAGGCCGCGCGTGGCCGCGAACAGCGCGATGGCGACGATCACGCCGGCGAGCGGCGCGACGACGCGGGCCAGGGCCGGCATCCTACTTGCGGAGCCCGAAGTCCTTGACCAGCCGCTCGAGCGTCGCCGTCTCGCCGGCGACCCACGGCCCGAACTGCTCGTGGCCCATGAAGCTGTCCGGGCTCATGTACCACTCCTCCGCGAACTTCTTCCACTGCGGCGTCTGCATCGCCCGCGCGAACGCGTCGGCCAGCGCCTTCACGCGCTCGACCGGCACGCCCTTGCGGGTCGCCAGGCCGCGGAACTGCGGCAGCGTGATGTCGAAGCCCAGCTCCTTCGACGTCGGCACGTCAGCGAACGCCGGATGTCGCCTTTCCGCGAAGATGATCAGAGGCCTGAGCTGGCCGGCCTTCAGGTACTGCAGCACGTCGCCGGCCTGCTCGTAGAGCACCTCGGTGTGGCCGCCGAGCGCGGCGGCGTAACGCTCGCCTGGCTTCGGGTACGGCACCGTCGTCATTTTGTAGCCCTTCTTCTCCAGAAATCTCACGGTCACGTCGTCGACCGTACCGAACCCGGTCGCGGCGACGCGCAGCTTGCCGGGATTGGCCTGCGCGTGTTTGAACAGCTCCTGGATCGAGCGGAACGGCGAGTCCGACTTGACGAACAGGAACGAGTCGGCCACCTGGGTGCGGACGATCCACTCGAAGTCGTCGACCTTGTGACGGGCCAGGCCCATCGGAATCGTCATCAACGTGTCCTGGATGTAGGTGGCGATCGTGTAGCCGTCGGGCCTGGCGTTGAGCACCTGGGCCATGCCCGTGTTCCCGGACGCGCCGGGCACGTTCGAGACCGGAAGCGCCACGCCGAGCACCGGCTGGGTGAGGCTCGAGATCTGCCGAGCCATCGTGTCAGCACCGCCGCCGGTGCCCCACGTGCAGATGATGTCGATCGGGCGATTGGGGAACTTCTCCTGCGCCGTCACCTGGCTCACGGCAACCGCGAGCAGAACGCACGCCAGTGTGCGCACTCTCATCGTCGACCTCCTTACCGCTGTGCCAGGCTCAGGACGACTCCCGCAGCAAGCGACGCAGCATCTTGCCTGTCGTCGTCTGCGGAAGCGCGTCGCGGAACTCGACGATCCGCGGGACCTTGTACGGGGTGAGCCGCGCCCGGCAGAACTCCGCGATCTCGGCCTCGCGCACGCGGCCCCGGTGGCCGTCCTTGAGGACGACGCACGCCTTCACCGCCTCGCCGCGGTAGTCGTCGGGGACGCCGATCACCATGACGAGCGCCACCGCCTCGTGGGCGTAGATCGTCTCCTCGACCTCGCGGGGCCACACCTTGAAGCCGGCGGTGTTGATCAGGTCTTTCAATCGATCGACGATCGCGAAGTATCCCTCGTCGTCCATGCGCGCGATGTCGCCGGTCTTGAGCCAGCCATCACACAGCGCCTCGGCCGTCGCCGTGGGCCGGTTCCAGTACCCGAGCATGACCTGCGGCCCGCGGATGAGCAGCTCGCCGGGCTGGCCGGGCGCCACGTCGCGCCCGCTCTCGTCGACGATGCGAGCGTCGGTGTCGGGCAGCGGCAGGCCGATCGAGCCGGCCCGCGCGCGATGGATCGGGTTGGCGTGGGTGAGCGGGCTCGTCTCGGTCAGCCCGTAGCCCTCGACCAGCACCTCGCGTCCCACCAGCTCGTCGAACGCGGCCTTCACGCTCGGCGGCAGCGGCGCGGCGTTCGTCCGGCACGCGCGGAGCGACGAGTAGTCGGCGGCGCGGCCGGCCGGATCGTTGAGCAGCGCGATGAACATCGTGGGGACGCCGAAGAGCCGAGTCACGCGGTGGCGAGTCACCGCGTGAGCGACGGCCGCCGCGCTGAACCGGCCGAACACGAGCAGGGTGGCGCCGGCCGAGAGCGGGACGTTCATCACGCCCGACATCCCTCCGGAGTGGAAGAGCGGCAGCGCGCACACGGAGACTTCATCGCCGGGAGCGAAGGCGTACCACTCGGCGAACTGCGTCGTGTTCACGACGATGTTCCGGTGGGACAGCATCGCGCCCTTCGGTGCTCCGGTCGTGCCGCCTGTGTAGAGCAGCACGGCGACGTCGCGGCCGGAATCGCCCGCCACCGGCACAGCCGGCGGCCGTGACTCCATCGCCTGGAGCTCGCGAGCATCGATGAAGGGCAGCGTCAACCGCGATGCGACCGTCCCCGCCGCCTGCGCAGACGGACCGACGACGACAGCGACGCCGGCATCGGTCACGTGCTGCTCGATCTCGCCCTCGCGCGCTCCGGGATTCACCGGCACGACGGTGCCGCCGGCCACCCACGTCGCGTAGTACCCGATGACGAGCGCCGCGCTGTTGGGCAGGCAGAGGCCGACACGCGTGCCACGCTCGACGCCGGCGGCCGTGAGGCCCGACGCCACGCCGCGCACGGCGCGCCAGAGCTCCTCGTAGGTCAGGCTCCGGCCGGCAGCCAGCGACTCGTGATCGATCTCCTGCAAGGCGACGCGGTGGGCGAAGCGCGGCAGGTTCCGCTCCAGCAGCCGCCAGGCCGGCTCATGCGGATAGTCGAGCGAGCGCGGCACGTGAGCGGGCCACACGCGATGCCAGGGGCGCTCCTCGACGAGGGACGCCACGTCAGGCGGCGCTGAGGACCGGAAGCTGGTAGCCGACCTCGAGCGCGCTCAGGTTCTGCTCGTGGAAGCGCGGGATGACCTCGACCATGGCCTTGCGCATGGCTTCGTAGTCGAGCGCGGCCACCCGCGTCAGCGCCCCGAGCATGACCATGTTCGCGAACAGCACGTTGTTGAAGCGCTCCTTGCTGATCTGCGTGGCCGCCACCGCCACGTGACGCTCGGGCGCCTCGCTCCGGACCTCCTCGACCATCTCGGGGTCGTAGAGGATCTTGCCGCGGCAGAAGTCGAAGAACTTCCGGTAGGCGGGCGCCGAGAACGCGACGAAGACGTCGGCGTTCTCGACCACCGGGCTGTCGACGTACCGGGGAGAGATCACGAGCTGAGCGCGGACGTAACCACCGCGCGTCTCGGTACCGTGACTCTTGAGCATGGTCACCCGGTGGCCCTGTTTGATCGCGCAGAGGCCGAGGATCTGGCCCATGCGAATCACGCCCTGGCCGCCAAAGCCGGAGATCAGGATCTCGGTGCGGCCGTCGGCGGCCGACATCAGGTGGTGGCCTTCGCGGCCTTCTTCTGGGCGAGGTCGGCCTGGACGCGCGCGTTCATGTCGCGCATGATCCGCGAGAACTCCGGGCGGCTGTTGGACGCGTCGTGCTTGATGCCGGTCTCCCAGGTGAAATCGCTCTCGGTGCCGTCCGTCTTTCTGCCCTGCGTGTGCTCGTAGATCCACTCGAGGTTCTTCAGGGTGTCCCGCGTGCCCAGCGCATACGCGCCGAAGTTCTCGTTGCACGGGAAGCGAACGTGGACGAACGAGAAGCCGTCGTTCCCGAGCGCCTTCTTCACGATCTTCACGGTCTGATGCCACTGGGTGGCCGTCGTCTCGGCCACGAACGTGGCGCCGGCTGCCTTGACGACGTCACAGGGATCGAACGGCGGCTCGACCATGCCGTAGGGGCTCGAGTTGGTGACGTAGCCGGCGGGCGTGGTCGGTGAGAACTGGCCACCGGTCGATTCGTAGCCCATGTTGTCCTCGCAGATCACGGTCACGCCGAGGTTGCGGCGCGCGGCGTGGATCAGGTGCGAGGTGCCGATCGACGCGGCGTCACCGTCGCCGACGACGATCAGGTATTTCTTGTCCGGCTGGGCGAGCTTCAGCCCGGTGGCGATGGCCAGCGCGCGGCCGTGGGTCGCACCGAAGTTGTCGCCGCCCCACGTCGCAAAGGTCTGGCGCCCGACACAGCCGATGCCGGTGCCGAAGATCACGTCTTCCTGTTTGAGCCCCAGCTCGTCGATGGCCTGGAGCAGCCAGTTCTCGATCATGCCGATCCCGCAGCCGTGGCAGGCCTTGGTCGGGATCTGACTTGGCCGGAGGTACTTCTTTGCCAGTTTGTTCATCACCGGACCTCTTCAGCCATCACCGGACCTCCGTCCATATATATGGGAGCTCGGGGATGGTGCCGCTCCGGGCCGCCCCCTCCAGCCCGGCGACCACCTCGGCCACCGTGTGGAGCTCGGCGCTCTTGCCCATGAAGTGCACCTTGCGCTTGTCCGGGGCCGCCCGCATCACCTCGCGCACGAGCTGGCCGTCGTAGTTCAGCTCGCAGACGACGTACCGGGCATCGCGCTCGAACAGCTCGTCGAGAAACGGCCACAGCGTGATGAGTCGGACGAACCCGGCCCTCACGCCCCGCCGCCGCGCTTCCAGCACCCCGGTCTTCACCGTACGAGCGTTGGCGCCGTAGGCCACCGCGATGACGTCGGCGTCGTCGAGGCCGAGCGTCTCGTAGCGCGTGAGGTCAACGCGATGATGTCGGATCTTGTTGACGAGACGGAACGTCTGAGCCCACTGCGCCTCCATCTCCTCGATGTCGTAGCCCTCTTCGGTATGCGTGTAGGCGGAGACGCACACGCCGGTCCCGTGGCCGATCACGTTCGGCGGCACGTCGAGGTCGGCGCTGCCCACCGGATAGAACGGCATCATGAGGTTGTGCTTGCGCGGGATCACGAAGTCGAGGCCGTCGTAGTCGTCGGGGATGAACAGGTCTTCCCACATGTCCGAGATGACCTGATCGGTGAGGATCGTCACCGGCGTGCGGAAGCGCTCGGCCAGGTTGAAGGCGTCGATCGTCAGCCAGAATGCTTCCTGCACCGACGACGGCGAGAGCACGATCGTCTCGAAGTTGCCGCCGTGGCTCGCGTAGCGCGCGATGTAGAACTCGCCCTGGCCCGGCGCTCCCGTGATACCGCTGATCGGCCCCACCCGCATCGCGTCGACGACCACCAGCGGGATCTCATTGGTGATGGACCAGCCGTAGGCGTCGTGCATCAGCGTGTAGCCGGGCCCCGACGTCGCCGTCATCGCCTTGAGGCCACCGAGGCTCGCACCCGCGCAGGCGTGCATGCCGGCCAGCTCGTCCTCGCACTGCATGTAGTACCCGCCGACCTGGGGCAAGCGCTTGGACATGTACTCGGCGATGTCGGTCGCCGGCGTGATCGGATAGCCGGCGAAGACGCGGCAGCCCGCGGCGATGGCGCCCTCGGTCAGCGCGTACGTACCGGCCTCCAGCAGGCGGCGGCCCTTGATCTCGCGCCGGGCCCACTCCTCCCACGGCGCGACCAGGGTCTCCTTCACGGCGTGCTCGACGGTCGCCATTAATTGTTTCCACCTTTGATCGCAACATCGATGCAGAAGTCCGGGCAGATCTGATAGCAGAGCATGCAGCCGACGCAGTTGTCCTCGTGGGCGACGATCATCGGGAACCATCCGATCTTGTTGGGGGTCGTTCGCCACGCGAAGACGTCGGTCGGGCACACGCTGAGGCAGAACCCGCAGGCCTTGCACATGTCCTCACCGACGACCACGTCCCACTTGCCGGCGGGCCCGCGCGGCGCCTTCTTCTCAAGCTTGAACAGCGCCATCCGTGCCTCCCTGGGCGATGGCCTTCACCACGATCTCCTTGGCCCCGGCGATGTGAGCCCGGGCCAGCAGCTCGGCGCGCTCTCCGTCCCCGGCGACGATGGCGGCGTGGATCCCACGATGCTCGCGGTCGGCGTCGGCCAGGCGATGCGGTGTGCGGAGCAACACCGGGTGGAATCGCTGGATGCTGAGCCTGACCATCGCCGACAGCGCGATGAGCCGCGCGTTGCCGCTCGCCCGGAAGATCTCCTCGTGGAAGGCGACGTGAGCACCGAACCACTGGTTGGCGTCGTTCCGGGCCAGGCACTGAGCCATGCGGTCGAGTGACTTCTCGAGCCGCGCGAAGCTGGCGGGCGCCGCGCACTGGGCGGCCAGACGCGCCGCGAGACCATCGAGCACTTCGCGCAGGTCGTAGAGCTCCGCCGCCTCCTCCAGCGCGAGGACCGCCACGCGGACGCCGCCACCGGGAAGCAACTCGACCAGGCCTTCGTGCTGGAGCCGGCCCAACGCCTCGCGGACCGGAGTCCGGCTGATGGCGAGCTGGTCGGCGAGGTCGGTCTGCCGCAGCCGCTCGCCGGCCGTGAAGCGGCCGTTGAGGATGGCGTCGCGGAGCGTCTGGGTGGCGTCGTCCACCAGGCGCCGCCGCCGGAGCGGGGCCACGGGAGGGCTGGGCATGTGGCCTGGATTCTGTATCCAGAATCCAGGCCGCGTCAAGTCACCGTACGCTCGAGTAGTACGCCGCCAGGTCGCTCATCGTGTCGTCGGACAGCGACTTCATCAGCTCCTTGATCGCCTTGAGGCTCGGATCGCCCGGACTCCGCTTGTCCTCGCGGAACAGCATCATCTGGTTCTTCAGATAGCCGGGCGGCTGACCGGCGAGATCGGGAATGAGCTTGGCGCGATCGCCACGGCCATCCGGTCCGTGGCAGATGACGCATGGCTGGGCCGCCGCGCGGCCGCGGCCCGCGGCGGTGGCGTCGACCGCGATCTTGGTCGGCTCGCGCTTGAGGCCGCCGAAGTACGCGGCGTAATCGTCGACGCCGAACTGGATCACCTGCTTGGCGTACGGCTCCATCTCCGTCGACGGCCGTTTGCCGGACGCGTAGTCGGCGATGGCCTTCTTGAAGTACTCCGGCCACAGCCCGGCCAGGATCGGCATGGTGTCGCCGGCGCTCTGGCCGGCGAAGCCGTGGCAGGCCGAGCAGTTGAGCGCTTTCATGGCGCCGGGGGTGTCGAGCGGGCCGGCGCCGGCGACGGACGCCGCAGCCAGGACGAGAGCGATACCGATCACGACCTGCATGGGCGTCTCCTCCTATCCGACCACGTCGTTCCAGATGGACCGTGCCCACCCGAGCGAGTTCTGAGCCACCGCGGCGCTCTGGCCGGGCGTCAGCTTCTGCTCGATCTGCACGACCTTGCCGTTCTCGATCCGGTACGTGTTGACCACCGCGATCGCCTCGCGGTCGTTGACCCACGAGTAGCACGTGTTGCCGGGGGCGAGCTGGGGCGGCTGCTTGCCGTTGAGCTGGTGGACGATCGCCACCGCCGCCACCTTGCCCATGGCGTTGGCGACGTTCCCCGACTTCGGTACGGGCAGGCCGATCGTCGAGTCGCCCACGACGTGGACGTTCGGCGCCTTGGCCGACTCGAACGTCAGGTGATTGACCTCGCACCAGCGCTTGTCGGCGCCGACGAGATCGGCCTGCACGGCGATGGTGCCCGCTCGCTGGGGCGGGATCAGGTTCACGACGTCGTACTTCACTTTGTCGCCGAAGTCCGTCGTGACCTCGCGCGCGCCGGGGTCGACCTTCACCAGCTTGTTCGACGCGCGGTAGTCGATGTTCGGATACTCGCGCCAGGCGGCGCGGAAGAGTGCCGTCTTCGAGATGATGTTCTGGTTCGCGTCGAGGATGACGAGCTTGGACCTCGGCTTGCTCTGCTTGAGGTACCACGCCACCTGGCAGGCGCGCTCGTACGGCCCGGGCGGGCAGCGATACGCGGCGGGCGGGATGCTGAGGACGAACACGCCGCCGTCGGGCATGGCGCGCATCTGCTCGGCCAGCGCCTGGGTCTGTGGCCCAGCCTTCCAGGCGTGCAGCACCTTGTCCTGGTTCTCGGCGAGGCCCTCGACCAGCTCCCACTGGAACTCGACGCCCGGAGCGACGACCGCGCGGTCGTACTCGAGATAGCCCTCGCCCACGCGCACGCGGCGCGCCGCGGGATCCAGCGCGCTCGCCGCCTCGTGGATCACCCGCACGCCATGGCGGCGGAGGCCCGAGTAGTCGAAGGTGATACTGTCGAGCGTGCGTACGCCGCTCAGCACCAGGTTGCTGAAGGGACACGAGACGAACTGGCGGTTGGGCTCGAGCAGGATGACCTCGATGGTCGGATCGCCCAGCCGCACGTATTTTGCGGCGGTCGCGCCGCCCCACCCGCCGCCGACGACGACGACCCGGCGCGACGCCTTGGGAGCGAAGTCACCCTTCATCGACGTGGCGCACCCGCCACCCAGCATGCCGACACCCAGTCCGATTCCCGACGTTCGCAAGAACTCACGCCGCCCCATCGCCTTCATCCGCTGTCCTCCCCTCACTGAAGCGCACTGAACCGACCGGACTCCTCGTTCCAGGTTGCGGCGGCGGCCCACGCCGCCATGACGACGATGACGAGAATGAGCGCCCCGCCCCAGCCCAGCGCAGACGGTAGGAACACCGCGGCCCCGAGCTTGCCGGCGAGACCGGACGCATTGAGACCCAGGCGGGTGAATGACGCGGCCAGAGCGAAGCCCGCGATGGCGATCCAGAGCTTCAGCTGGCCTTCGCCGGCGCGCCAGATCGATCCGGCGCCGCACCCGCCGGCGAGCGTCATGCCGATTCCGAAGAGAAGGCCGCCCACCAGCGCCCCGGCGCCTGCGCTCGGGAATACCCACTCCGACTTGTCCTTGAGGTCGGTGAACTTGAGGATGGCAAAGCCGAGCGTGCAGACGGTCAGCGCGAGCGCCGCCGCCCGAGTGTGCTCGGCATTGCCGCTCAGAAACGGCTCGCGGAACGCACGCACGAGGCAGAACCGCGAGCGCTGGAAGATCATCCCGAAGGCGACGCCGAAGAGCAGGAAGATCCCCTGCGGGATGTAGCCCGTGCGCGCGTAGAGAAACGGCAGGAGCACGAGCGCGGCGAGCACCACCAACCCGGCCACCGGCTGCCGGCTGCTCTCGCGGCGCGCCGCCGCGAGCACGCGGCCCCGCCCCATCGACCACGTGGGACGGTGCGCCACCTCCCACATCAGATACCGGATGGCGAGGAAGGCGCCGACGCCGAGGCCAAGCATCATCCCGAAGCCTGAGAGCGACAGCGCGCTCGTCGCCGAGAAAAAACCACCGATGTTGCAGCCGAGCGCCAGCATCGCGCCCGCGCCCATCGCGAGCCCGCCGAGGCCGCCCTTGATCAGCTCCCCGCGCGGCGGTACCCGCACGGCGAATTCTCGGCTGAGCAGCGCGGCGGCCAGCCCGCCGAAGAGCACGCCCAGATTCAACAACGAGCCGGAATAGAGCCACGGCACGATGAGATCGGGGCGCCGCACGACGCCGACGCCGGTCAGCACCCAGTCACCCCAGTTCCGCATGCCGTCCGACGCCGTCCACGGGCGATCGAACGCGAAGAGGAAGACGTTGACCATCGCGACGAGGAGCGCGGCCGCCCACACCGGCCACGGCTGTCCGAAGACGAGCCGATACTGCGGGCTGAACAGACGGGCCATCGCGCGGGATTCTACCGGGAGAGCAGCTTACGCTTCCAGAATTCCCACGGCCATAGAACTATCTCGCGCAAGCGACCCCCATTGTCGCGAAACGCGTGAAGGGGTGGGTTTGGGAGGGGGCACTCCTGTGCCCCCTCCCAACTCAATGTCAGAGCGCCGGGATCAGCCCACGCCCATTACCTGGCGACGCTGTTATTGATAAGTGCTTTCAACAGCCGGCTGGACGACGTGCAACCGGGTCACCATCTCGTTCATCGGCTGCATCAGCTCGTTCATGTGGTGGACGGCTCGACTCAGCGATTCGGCGACCGCCGCCTGCTGGCTCCGGAGGTCGTCGTTCTGGCCACGGAGTCCGCTGAGCTCGAGCTGGACCTCGTGAAGTTCCCGGCGCACGGTCGCGATCTCCTCGCGCATCCGGTCGCACTCCGCGTCGGAGGCGGCCGCTCGCTCGCGGAGCCGCTGGTTGTCGTCGAAGACACTGGGAATGACGCGTCCGAGGAGGTACTGGCTTTCCTCGATCCAGCGCTCCACCTGCTGCCGCGTGCCGATCGTGCCGGTCCCCGTCATGTTCATCCTCAGGCTTCCCCCTCGCGTGTCGGGCGCCCGAGCCGCCGGCCTCGGGGATTCCCGTGTGCACCGCAGACGACGACCCAGTCGCGGCTGTCTCGTACCGCGGCGTCGGTCGGACAGCATTCGGAGATTCCGATGGTCGGCGAAGCGCCGACGGGCTCACGTGGGAAACAACGGTCGAGCGGAGACGGCGACGAGCTAGCGAGAGGCCAGCTCGGCAAGAAATCCATCCGAGCGCAATCTAAACGTCCGTGGTCGGACGTGTCAAGCACTCAGTGCGTTTGTTTCTCTTTTTCCGTCTTCACCTCCTTGATCACCTTCTCGGCGAGGAACGCCGGGACCTCTTCGTAATGCGAAAACTCTATCGAATAGCCGCCGCGGCCGCCCGTCATCGAGCGCAACGACGGCTCGTAGGTGAGCATCTCCGCCATCGGCGCCTGCGCGCGCACGACCGCGGTCTCCCCGGCCGGCTCCATGCCCGCGATGCGGCCGCGCCGCGAGTTCAGATCGCCGATGACGTCGCCGGTGGTGTCGGTCGGACAGGTCACCTCGACGTTCATGATCGGTTCGAGCAGGATCGGATGGGCGTCCATGAACACCTTCTGGAGCCCCATCGACGCCGCGATCTGGAAGGCCATGTCCGACGAGTCCACGTCGTGATAGGACCCGTCGTAGAGCGTCACCTTGAGGTCGACGATCGGGTAGCCGGCCAGGATGCCCCGCTTCATGCAGTCGCGCACACCCTTCTCCACCGAGGGAATGAAGTTGCGGGGCACGGCGCCGCCGAAGATGTCGTCGACGAACTCGAAGCCGCCGCCGCGGGCCATGGGCTCGACCCGCAGCCAGGTGTCGCCGTACTGGCCCCGTCCCCCCGTCTGCTTCTTGTATTTGCCCTGGCCCTCGGCGCGGCCCTTGACCGTCTCCTTGTAGGGAATGCGGGGCGGCAGCAGCGTCACATCCACGTTGTACTTGCGCTTCATCCGCTCGACCGTCATCTCGACGTGCAGGTTGCCGACGCCCGAGATCAGGAGCTGCTTCGTCTCCGGGTCGAAGTGGTGGTGGATCGTCGGGTCTTCCTCGGCGATCCGGGCCAGCGCGTTGGAGATCTTGTCCTCGTCGCCCCGGGTCTTGGGCTGGACGGCGAACGAGATGGCCGCCTCCGGGAACGTGATGCGGGGCAGCTCGAACGGGTGCGCCTCCTCCACCAGCGTGTCGCCGGTCTGGGTCTCCTTGAGCTTCTGGACCACGCCGATCTCGCCGGGACCGAGGCTCTCCACGTTCTTCGACGTCTTGCCCTGGAGCCAGGAGATGTGGCTCATCCGCTCCTTGCCGCCGCGCCCGGGGTTGGCCAGCGTGGACTCCGTCTTCAACGTGCCGCTGAAGACCCGAAAGAGCGACAGCTTGCCGACGTGAGGGTCGCTCAGCGTCTTGAACACGAGCGCCGTCACCGGCGCCTTCGCGTCGGGCGCGCGTGCACCCGCCTGCTTGGCCTTGAGGTCCGTGCCGACCACCTCGCCGCGATCGGCGGGCGACGGGAACTCGTGAACGATGAGGTCGAGCAGCGCCTGGGTGCCGATGCCCTTGACCGCCGCGGCGCAGAGCACCGGGATGATCTTGCCGGTGGTGATGCCGGCGCGGAGCGCCTTGAGCATCTCCGGCTCTTCGAGCGATCCCGACTCCAGATACTTGCTCAGCAACTCGTCGTCGGTCTCGGCCGCGGCTTCCACCAGCTTCTCGCGGTACTCGCGGGCCTGGTCCGCGATGTCGCCGGGGATGTCGGCCTCGCGCGGCTTCCCATCCGTGTAGAGCGTCGCCTTCATCTTGACGAGGTCGACGAAGCCCTGGAACGCGTGCTCCTCGCCCACGGGGATGTGGAGCGGCACCGCGCGGCCCTTGAGCCGGCGGGTGATGGACTCCAGCGTGCGATAGAAGTCGGCCCGCTCGCGATCGAGGCGATTGACGACGACGGCGCGGGGCAGCTCGTACTCGTTCGCGAACTTCCAGATCTTCTCGGTCTGAACCTGGACGCCGGCCACGGCGTCCACCAGCACGACGGCCGCCTCGACCACTCGGAGACCGGCGCGGGCGTCGGCGATGAAGTCGCCGTAGCCCGGGGTGTCCACGATGTTCACGTGGTAGCCCTTCCAGTCACAGTAGGCCACCGCGGTGTTGATCGAGATCTTGCGCTTGATCTCGTCCGGATCGAAGTCGGTGGTCGTAGAGCCGTCGTCCACCTTGCCGAGCCGGGTGACGGCGCCGGCCGTGAACAGCAGCGCTTCCACGAGGGAGGTCTTGCCGACACCGCCGTGACCCACGACACCGACGTTGCGAATCTTCGCGGTCTCGATCATGCACGGGCCTCCTGCGGAAGTGGCGGTGATCCTACCACAAGTACTTGGGGGGACCCGTTCCGCTTCCCCCCAAACCCCCCTCTTCGCGTGGCGCGCGACCGCGAAGCCGTACGGGTCCTCCCTACCAAAAAACTACGCGGGCCGCGAGAGCGCGCGCACCACCTGAGCGACGACGGCGTCGTCGCTTCCGGAGAGGTCGGTGGCGGCAGGCAGCGGCGGCGGGGCGTTCTTGATCCCAGCGCCGGTCAGCACCAGCACGATTCGCTCGGCAGCGCTCACCGCGCCCCGCCCCTTCAGCTCCGCGAGCGCGGCCACGGTCGCCGCGGCCTCGGGCGCGGTCCAGACACCGTCGAGCCGGGCCAGCAGTCGCTGGGCGTCGGCGATGGCGGCCTCGCTCACCGCGACGGCGTCGCCCTTCGTCTCACGGAGCACGCGCAGCATCTGGCGCCCGGCGAACGGCGACGGCACGCGCAGGCCGGGAGCGTCGGTGACCGGGTTGTCCCAGGGCGCCGTCGTCTCAGCGCCGGCTCGCCATGCCTTGACGACGGGAGCGCAGCCTTCGGCCTGCACGCTGATGATCCGCGGCAGCGCACCCGCGAGCCAGCCCATGGCGCGCAGCTCCTCGTACGCCTTGGGGATCCCGACGAGCCCGGTGCCACCTCCGGTCGGATAGAGCAGCACGTCGGGCATCGACCAGCCGAGCTGCTCGGCCAGCTCGAGGCCCATCGTCTTCTTGCCCTCGAGACGATACGGCTCCTTCAGCGTCGAGAGATCGAACCAGCCGAGCTGTGGCGCCACCTTCGCGATGATCCGGCCGGCGGTGGCGATCGAGCCCTCGATCGTGAACACCTGCGCCCCCGCGATCAGCGCCTCGGCGATTGCCGCCGGCGGCGTCCCGCGCGGCACGATCACCCCGCAGGGCAGTCCGGCCCGAGCCGCGTAGAGCGCCGCGGCCCCGCCTGCGTTACCAGCCGATGGAATCACGAAGCCCCGGGCGCCGAGCGTGCGCGCCCGCGTGATCGCCATGCCGAGGCCGCGCGCCTTGAACGTCCCCGTCGGGTTCTGGCCCTCGTCCTTGGCCAGGACGTGACGCAATCCGAGGTGAGCGGCCAGACGCGTCAGCGACAGGAGCGGGGTGCCGCCCTCGCCGAGGGTCACCGGCTCCTCGCCGGCGTCCAGCGGGGTCAGCTCGCGGAAGCGATACATCCCGGGCGGACGCGTTTTCAGATCGTCCCGGCTGACCGCGGACTTCACGCGCTCGAGGTCGTAGCGAACCGCCAGCATCTGGCCACAGGCCTCGCAGACCGTCAGCACGCGCTTGGCGTCGTGCCGCCGACCACAGACCGTGCACTCGACGTGGCTGACGAAGCTCATGCGGTGGCTACGCGCCGTCGGCCGGTGGCGCAACGACCCGGTTGGCGAGCACGCCGATCTTCTCCACTTCGGCCTCGATCTTGTCGCCGACCTTCAGGAACTTCCCGGTCGCGGCGCCGACGCCCTCGGGCGTGCCGGTGGCGATGACGTCGCCGGGCAGGATCGTGAAACCCTCCGACAGCACGCTGATGCACTCGTCGACCGGAAAGATCATCTTCGAGGTGTGGCTCGACTGGCGCGTCTCGCCGTTGACGCGCAGGGTGATGGCGAGCGCCTGGGGATCGGGGATCTCGTCGGCGGTGACGAGCACCGGGCCCATCGGACAGAACGTGTCGAGGGTCTTGCCCTTGAACCACTGGCCGTGGCGCTTCTGCAGATCGCGAGCCGTCACGTCGTTGATGATCGTGTAGCCGAACACGTGGGCGAGCGCTTGCTCGCGCCGGATGTCGCGGCCGGCCACACCGATGACGGCGGTCAACTCGACCTCGTAGTCCAGCTCCTTGGTGACCGAGTGGTGCACGACCTTGCCCGCGGGCGGCAGCACCGACTCCGGGACCTTGGTGAAGTACACCGGGTGCGGTGGCGCCTCGGCGCCGCGCTCGGCCGCGTGCTCCTTGTAGTTGCGGCCGAGGCAGAAGACGTTGCGAGCCGGCCGAGGAATCGGCGCCTCCAGTCGCACGCGCGCGAGCGGCGAGGCCAGACGGCGCTCGGCCAACCGATCCAGGCCCTCGCGGCCGAGCAGCGCGAGGCCGTGGTCGAGCGCCTGGCGCGCGTCGTTCCACGCGTCGGTCCCGCCCTGGATCAGGGCGAGCATCGTCTTGGGAAATCCGCCGCGGCCGCGCCGGACGGCGCCCTGCTCGCTCGCGCGATCGGCGGCCAGCGCGGCCAGGTCGTATACGACGTCGTCTGCGAGCGCGCCCACACGGGCCGCCGCCCGCCCGCGACGATAGGTCACCAGACGCATGGCTCAGTGGTCCTTGAGGAGCACGACCAGCACGCGGGCCGGTCGCGGCGATTCGTTCAGGGAATAGTGGAGCGTCCCCTTCCGGGCGTACTCGACCTCGCCGGGATGGAGCACGCGCTTCCCCTGGCCCTTCGTGACCACGGCGAACTCCCCTTCCAGGACGTAGGCGAACTCGTCGGCGACGGCAGCGTGCTCGTCGCCGCGGAAGCCTGGGGGGAACACGAACTCGATCATCATCAACCGATCGTTGTCGAGGAGCGTTCGCTCACCGACGGGCGCGCCCGCGACCGGAGTCGCCGCAGGGACGGCCAGGGCCAGGACGAGGAGAAGGACGACCCCGACGTGTGTCAGGGTCAGATCGACTGCCGGTTGACGGGCCGCGACGGAAGCGTGGTGCCCCGCTCGCGCGCCATCTCCTCGAGCTCGGGCGGCAGCGCGAACCGGACGTTCTCCTCGCCCACCTTCACCTCGCGGACCGTGGCGCCGCCGTTCCGAAGCGCCTCGACCACCTCGGTGACCAGGACCTCCGGCGCCGACGCGCCCGCCGTCACGCCGATGCGCTTGGCGCCTTCCAGCCACTCGCGACGCACGTCGCGGATGTCGTTGATGAGGTACGCGCGCGTGCCGGTCGACTGCGAGACCTCGACGAGCCGGATGGAATTGGAGCTGTTGGCGGCGCCGATGACGAGCAGGACGTCGACGTCGCCGGCCACCGTCTTCACCGCCGCCTGACGGTTCTGGGTGGCGTAGCAGATGTCGTCGCGGGATGGCCCGACGATTTTGGGGAACCTGCGCCGGAGAGCATCGATGACGTCGCGCGTGTCATCCACTGACAGCGTCGTTTGCGTGAGGTAGGCCACCTTCTCGGCATCGGGCAGGTCGAGCGCGTCCACCTCGACCGCACTGTGGATGACGTGGATGCGGTCGGGCGCCTCCCCGAGCGTGCCGATCACCTCGTCGTGATCCTCGTGACCGATCAGCACGATCGAGAAGCCCTCGCGCGCATACCTGATCGCCTCCAGGTGGACCTTGGTCACGAGCGGGCACGTGGCGTCGATCACCCGGAGGCCTCGCCGCGTGGATTCCTCGCGCACGGCCGGCGACACGCCATGGGCGCTGAAGATGACCGTCGCCGAGTCGGGCACTTCGTGGAGCTCGTCCACGAAGATGGCGCCCTTGGCCCGCAGCTTGTCGACGACGTAGCCGTTGTGAACGATCTCGCGGCGCACGTAGACGGGAGGCCCGCAGACTTCCAGCGCCTGCTCGACGATGTCGATGGCGCGCTCGACACCGGCGCAGAATCCGCGCGGGCCGGCCAGGACGATCTCTCCGATCTGGGTGACCATCACGTGCCTACTTGAAGTAAAAGGATACGCCCGCCACCCCGGTGTCCGCCTCGAATCCGCGATTGGGCTTTGACGTGTTCCCGTTGGAGACGTGGACCATCCGGTACCCGGCATAGAGGGCCACGTTGTCGGTCACGAAGTACGACGCCCCCAGGCCCCCGGCCAGCCAGAAGGCGAAGCTCGAGTTGATCTCCATGACCTTGAGGTTGGTGCCGCCGGCCGCGGCGAGCACCTCGATGTACGGCACGAACCGTCCCAGCGACAGGAAGTGATACCGACCGGAGAGCGCGAGGCCCGCGTAGTAGGTCCCGTTCGGCTTCGTGTAATGCTGATAGATCGCCTCGAGCCCGGGCTCGAACGTGCCGTAGAAGAACGACCCGCGCGCGAACGTGTCCCACGGCATGTAGCTCAGACGCGCGCCCCCGTAGAACAGCTCGATGTCGGACTGCCGCCCGTGATTCTCGAGGTCGTTCTGCTTACCGCCGCCGCCCTCGAAGGATGCGATCCACGTCCCCTTCTGGAACGTCAGATTGGGATCGAAGGCGTGCGCGGGCAGTGCGACGGCGAGCGACATCAGCGCGACGAGCCCGAGCGCGAGCCGCATCATGGCTCGATCAGGACCTTCAACGCTTCACCTCGCGACATGAGGTCGAGGGCGCGTCCAACGTCGGCCAGCCCCATGCGATGTGTCACCAACCCATCCGGATCGAGCGTTTCGGACTCGAGCAGGTCCACCGCTCGCCGGATCAGGTCCGGAGTATGGTGAAACGCACCGACCAGCGTCAATTCGTCGTAATGCACCTGGCGCGTGTCGAGGCGAACCGTCGTTCCCGGCGCGCAGCCACCGAAGAATACCACAGTCCCTCCGCGGCCCGTCGCCGCGACCGTCTGCTCCCAGACCTCGGGAACACCAGTGGCGTCCACGGTGACGTCAGCGCCCCGGCCCCGCGTCAAGTGCTTGACCTCGGCCACGACGTCGGCTGTGGTCGTCGCGTCGAGACACTCGCCGATTCGCAGCCCCTGCACCTGGCTGAAGCGCCAGCCCGCCTTGCCGACGATGATCACTCGAGCCTTGCGGCTGGCGGCCACCATCGCGAGCAGGCAACCGAGGGGCCCGTGGCCAAAGACCGCGACGGTCTGACCCGACTCGACGCGGGCGCGCTCGATGCCGAGCAGGGCGCAGGCGAGCGGCTCCGCGAACGCCGCACGCCGGGCCGGGACGTTGGACGGCAATGTGACGACGTTGCGCGACACGAGCCGTCGAGGCAGTGCGATGGCCTGGCCGTAGGCGCCGTTGACGAAGAGCAGGTCTTCGCAGAGGTTGGCGCGCCCGGACAGACACGGCGGGCACGCTCCGCACGGAGCGGAGTTGGCGGCGACGACACGATCGCCTTCGCGCACGGTGGCGACGCCCGCACCGACCGCGGTGACCGTCCCGGCGAGTTCGTGGCCGAACACCGTCGGCACGTGCGGGATCATCACGGGGTGACCGCGCCGCCGCACCTTCACGTCGGTGCCGCAGGTGAGCGCCGCCTCGATCTTCACCACGATCTCGCCGGGGCCGGGCGTCGGCCACGGCACGTCTTCGAAACGCAGGTCGCCTGGACCGTGGAAGACCTGGGCCCTCATGGCGTCACGTAGACCTTGAGCGCGCGCCCGGTACGCATGAGATCGACACCCTCGTCGAGCCGATCGAGCGGCAGGCGGTGCGTGTACAGCGGCTCGAGCGTGACCGCGCCGGTCGTCACGAGACGAAACGCCTCGGACAGATCGGCCGGCGACGACGAGTAGGTCGCGGTGATCGTCAGCTCGCGGTGATAGAGCGTTTCGAGCGCCACCGGCAGCGCGTCGCCCGGCCCGCCGGCGAAATAGTGGATGCTCCCGCCGTCGCGCACCGCCGTCACCGCCCAGCCGAGCACGCTCGCCGCGCCGCCCGTGATCAGCACGACGTCGGCGCCGCGGCCGCCACTCAGTCGCGCGATCGCCGTGTTCGCCTCGCTCATCGACATCGCCGGCAGCCCGAGCCCTCGCGCGATCTCCACGCGCGCCGGCGAGGCATCCATCCCGACCACCGTCGCGCCCGTGCGCGCCAGGAGCTGGACGAAGAGGCAGCCGATCGACCCGAGCCCCACCACGACGGCCGTGTCGCCGGCCCGGGCTCCCGTCCGGCGCGTCGCCCGCACGCAACAGCCGAGTGGCTCGACGAACGAGGCCGCCTCGTCGCTCACGCGCTCCGGCAGCCTGAAGGTCGCGTGCGCGACGTTGGTGGCGGGCACGCGGACGAACTCGGCGAAGCCTCCGGGATCGAGATGGCTCTCCTTGAACGCGCGGCACATCGACTCGCTGCGCCGGCGACAGTAATGGCATTCGCCGCACGGCACGTGGTGGGCGGCCACGACGCGATCACCCCGTGCGATGCCCTGGACGCCGGCTCCCGCCTCGACGACGTCGCCGACGAGCTCGTGGCCGAAGACCGCGGGCGCCTTGGTGTCGGGGGCCACGATCTTGGCGATGTCGGAGCCGCAGAGCCCGCAACCGCGCAACCGGAGCAGGAGCTCGCCCGCGCCGATCGTTGGCCGTGGCCAATCCTCGGCCGCGATCCTCCCGTTGCCCCGGAACACGGCGGCTTTCACGCCCGCCCCCTCATTTGCCGCCATTTCACCGCGCGCCAATTTTCGGCCATTTCAGCGCTCGGCTCGTCCGGCGGACGGCCTCACCTCGCACTGCCACGCGCGGCGTGCCTCGGCTCGCACGATCTCGATCATTTCACCGCTCGGCTCGTCCGGCGGACGGCCTCACCTCGCACTGCCACGCGCGGCGCGCCTCGGCTCGCACGATCTCGATCATTTCACCGCTCGCCTCGCCGTCGGACGGCTCGGCTCGCACCGCCACGCGCGGCGCGCCCCGGCTCGCACGACCTCGATCATTTCACCGCTCGCCTCGCCGTCGGACGGCTCGGCTCGCACCGCCACGCGCGGCGCGCCCCGGCTCGCACGACCCCGATCATTTCACCGCTCGCCTCGCCGTCGGACGGCTCGGCTCGCACTGCAATCACGCGACTGCGCCCAGGCGGGCGCTCGTCCAGCACCTGAGCGCGATGGCGATCTTGCGGCGCGCCGGCAACGTCACACGCTCGTCCAGCACCGGGAAGCGGCGGTCCTCGATCTCGCGGAGCAGCGCGTGATAGATCCGGCCCATGATCTCGGCGGCGACCAGCGAGCGGGCATCGACCCGTGGAAACGCGTCGTAAGCCGCGCGGTAGAACGAGTGAGCGCGGGCGGCCTGATGCTCCATCAAGCGCAAGAACTCGGCGTTGCTGCGCCCCGCCTTCAGATCGTCCGGGGCGACGCCGAACGCCCGGAGGTCGTCCTGCGGGATGTAGACACGGCCGCTACGGGCGTCGGCGCCGACGTCGCGGATGATGTTCGTCAGCTGGAGCGCGATGCCGAGGTTCACCGCGTAGTCACGAGCGTGGCGGTCGGTGTAACCGAAGATCTCGATGGACGCCAGCCCCACGGCGGAGGCGACGCGATAGCAGTAGGGATAGAGGTCGTCGGCGGTCTCGTAGCGGACGCCCGCCACGTCCATGGCGACGCCGTCGATGATCGCCTCCAGCGGCTCGCGCGGAATCCTGAACTCCTTCACGGCCGACGCCAGGCGCTGGGCGATCGGATGGTCGGGCCCCGGTCCCGGCTCGTAGCAGCGGGCGACCTCGCACCGCCAGCGCTCGAGCTCCTCGCGCAGCACGCGGGGATCGGTGCCCTGTTCGGCCCCGAGGTCGGCAATGTCGTCGACGGTCCGGCAGAACGCGTACACGGCGTAGAGGGCGTCGCGGCGGGGCCGGGGCAGCGCGAGGAAGGCGTAGTAGAAGTTCGAGCGGCTTCGCCGGGTCAGCCGCGCGACCAGGTTGGCGCCGGTCATGACGCCGCCATTTTCACGGCGGGCGCCACGCGCGTGTAGCCGTGAGCTCCGAACCACTCCACGGCGTCACGCAGGGCCTCGCGCACGTCGGTCTGGGGCAATCCCAGCTCACGCACCGCCTTGGCCGGGCTGAAGAACATGCGCTTGCGGGCCATCCGGACGGCCGTGAGCGAGACGCGAGGTGGACGGCGCGACAGGCGCGCGGCCCCTTCCATGCCCGCCGCGGCCAGCCACGCGACGGCGTACGGGATCTTGAAGCGCGGCGGCCGCACCCCGGTGATCTCGCCGAGCAGGGTGAAGATGGCGATCAGCGACGCGTTGGCGTGGCCGAGGATGTACTTCTCGCCGACGCGGCCACGCTCGGCCGCGAGGAGATGGCCGCGAGCGACGTCGCGAACGTGCACGAGGTTGAGGCCGGTATCGAGCGAGGCGAACATCCGTCCCTCGAGGAAGTCCACGATCATCTGACCGGTCGGCGTCGGCTTGACGTCCCACGGGCCGATGGGCGCCGAGGGATTCACGACGACGACGGGCAACCCGGCGCGCGCGAACTCGAGCGCCGCCTGCTCGGCGAGGAACTTGGACGCCTTGTAGGGCCCGACCATGTCACCGAGGCTGACCGGCGTGTCCTCGGTCCCCGGCGTCCCGTCGGTGGGGATCCCGAGCGCGCCGACCGTGGAGGTGTAGACGATCCGCTTCACGCCGGCCTGGGCGGCGGATTCGAGGATGGCCCGCGTGCCCTGGACGTTGGCGCGGTAGAGCTCCTGGGGATCGCGCGCCCACAACCGATAGTCGGCGGCGACGTGAAAGACGGTCGTCACCCCGGCGACGGCGCCGCGCAGCGAGGCCGGCACGCAGAGATCGCCTTCGACGACCTCGACGGGAAGATCGGCGACGGCGCGGCGGTCCGATCTGGCCCGCGCGAGCACGCGCACCGTCGCCCCGTCCTTGAGGAGCTCGCGCACGACGTTGCTGCCCACGAAGCCCGTCGCCCCGGTCACGAGGACGTCAGGCACACGCGGCTCCCGACGACGTGCTCATCCCCGGCGGGCCACCCGCGCCAACGCGGCGGCGACGGTCTTGAGAGCGGCCGCGGTCCCACGGCCGAGGTGCATCGCGTCGGCAAGGGCACCCGGGCGAGCGAGCGCAGCCCGGATCGCGCGTCCGGCTCTCACGCGGCCACCGACGTCGACGAGCGCGGCGAGGTCGGCGGGAACCGCATCGGTCGCGCTGTCCGAGACGCCTCGCACGACCGCGGCGCGGATCCCGCGCGAGCGCGCCCACGCCACGATGACGGCCGACTCCATGTCCACGGCGGCGGCCCCGGTCTCCATCCAGAGCCGCGATTTCGCTCCCGGGCTCTCCACCACGTCGGCCACGGTCAGCAGCGTGCCGGCACGAGCGAGGCCCGGAAGGGCGTCGGTGGCGTGGCGGCTTCCGTCGTGGCTCACGATGGCCTCGGGGACGACGAGATCGCCGGTCGCGAGCGAGGGCGCCAGCGCACCGCAGGCGCCGGCCGACACCAGGACGTCAGGCGACCCGCAGGCCGTCATCCGCTCCTCGAGCTGGTTCGCCCGCACGCCGACGCAGGCGATCTCGAGGGAGCCCGCTCGATAGTGGGGCCACGGGGTGCGCTCGACACGGGCCAGACCGAGGTGCCGAGCGAGACCGCGCGCCTCCACGTCGATGGCCGTGAAGACGAGGACGTGCGTCACGCGTCCGGTCGTGAACCGGCCTCGGCCTTGCGGCGCAGCCACGCCTCGTAGGACGTCCCCGCCGCGGTGTCCTTCCCGGTGAAGCGAATGGCGCGGATGTCGGAGTACGAGAGCTGGTGGGAGCCGCCGTCGGCGTCGAACATCTGGAGGTAGGGCTCGGCCACGTGGGCGTCTCGATTGTAGATGTAGCCGACGAGCTCACGCCCGCTCGCCGTCACGACCGTCACGTCACCGCGATAGTCGAACGCCCAGTCCACCACCTCGCCCACCGACGTCTCGACTCCGATCACCGGCGCCCAGCCCTGGAGCGAGGTCTCCTCGGCCATCGGCTAGAACCGGCCGGTGACGGTGGCGACGACGGATTCGCGGAAACCCCGCCACGATCCGAAGGTGTGATTGACCGCGGTCGGCTCGTACCCACAGTGGACCATGCAGTCGCGGCACTTCGGATTGCCGCTGCGCTTGCCGTAGTCTTCCCACCGCGTCGTCTCGATCAGCTCCTTGAACGACGCCGCGTAGCCTTCCTGCAGGAGATAGCAGGGCCGCTGCCAGCCGAACAGGTTGTAGGTCGGGTTGCCCCACGGCGTGCACTCGAAGTCGTGCTTGCCCATGAGGAACTGCAGGAAGATCGGCGACTGGTTGAAGCGCCAGCGCTTCTTGGGATTGGCCAGCATCGCGCGGAACAGATCGTGGGCACGCTGGCGGCGCAGGAAGTGGACCTGGTCGGGCGCTTTGGAGTAGCTGTAGCCGGGCGACACCATCATGCCCTCGACCCCGAGATCCATCATGGCGTCGAAGAACTCGCGCATGCGCAGCGGGTTGGCGCCGTCGAAGAGCGTCGTGTTCGTCGTCACCCGGAAGCCGCGGCGGAGCGCTTCGCAAATGGCCTCCACCGCCACGTCGTACACGCCGTCGCGGCACACCGCCTCGTCGTGCTCCTCGCGAAGGCCGTCCATGTGGACCGAGAACGACAGGTACTTGGACGGCGTGAAGACGCCCTCGCCGAGCTTCTCCTTCAAGAGGAGAGCGTTCGTGCAGAGGTACACGTACTTCCTGCGGGCCACCAGCTCCTGCACCAGACGCCCGATGTCGGGATACATGAGCGGCTCGCCGCCCGGGATCGACACCATGGGCGCGCCGCATTCCTCGACGGCGGCCAGGCACTGCTCGACGGTGAGGTGACGCCGGAGGATGTGCCCCGGGTACTGGATCTTCCCGCACCCCGCGCAGGCGAGGTTGCAGCGGAAGAGCGGCTCCAGCATCAGCACCAGCGGATAACGCTGCCGGCCACGCAGGCGCTGGCCGAGCACGTAGGTGGCGACGGTCCACATCTGAGACAGCGGGACGCTCATGTTCCCTTCGCAACCTCCCCCACGATCGACGGCGGCCACGCCGCCGCTCGCGTGAAACGAACGCACGCGACGGCCAGCGCGACGTGCAGGGCGAAACCCAGAGCGGCCAGCATCCACTCGCCGATCCAGGCCGTCATGACGAGATTGAACGCGAGCACGCCGTAGTATAACGCCACGCCCGGCCAGGCTCGCCCGCCCCAGCGCGCGTTGGGATCGGACCAGATCCAGAGGCAACCGCCGACACCGAGCGCGCCCACGATCCACCATCCCGCGAAGTTCGTGAGCGGGACGCCGAAGTACACGCCACCCTCCGGGTAGTAGAAGATGTAGCCGAGGAACCATCGGCCGCCGCGGACCGCCAGCGGGTCGATGACGACGTCGAGCAGCATCATCAAGAGTCCGGACACGATCGCCGCCGTCACCCGCGACACCGCGCGTCCCGCCAGGACCACGCGGGCCAGGCAGAAGGCCGCGTAGGCCAGGAACGTGAACGAGAGCGAGTCCATGAGCGGAACGTTGGCGACGTACACCTCCTGCCCCTCGGTCGTACCCGTGTAGTGGTAGAGCCCAAAGGGCACGCCGATCCGCGTCGACGCGAACTCCGCGAGCCAGGCCAGCGGCCACACCCACGCGCCGAAGAACAGCGTGCGTCGCCAGCCGAGATCCCCGCGGCCGGCGAGGAGGAAAGCCAGGAAAAACGCGAAGACATAGGGCCGCAGCACGATCGTGTCGAGCAATAGCTTCATGGTTTTCCCACGATGAATCGGCATGTTACCATCACGCTCCGTGAAGGGCCTCACTGAAGCCATCGCCCGCGCGCAGGCCCGTCTTCTCTCACTCCAGGCACCGGACGGTCATTGGGTCGGCGAGCTCGAGGCCGACACGACGATCACGGCCGAATACCTATTGCTCGGTCACCTGATCGATCGGGTGAATCGCCGCCGCGAGCAGAAGGCCGTTCAGTACCTGCGGCGGCGCCAGCGCGACGACGGCGGCTTCGATCTCTTCCCTGGCGGCCCCACGAATCTCTCCGCCACCATCAAGGCGTACTTCGCGATGAAGATGGCCGGGGTGCCCGTGAGCGATCCCGCGATGGTGCGGGCGCGCGAGCGCATCCTCGAGATGGGCGGCCCGTTGAAGGCCAACGTCTTCACCAAGATCCAGCTCGCGCTCTTCGGGGAGTACGACTGGAACGGCGTGCCGGCGATGCCGGTCGAGATCATGCTGCTGCCCCAGGCGTTCTTCTTCAACCTCTCCGAGGTTTCCTACTGGTCGCGCACCGTCATCGTTCCCCTGCTCGTCATCATGGACCGCAAGCCGGTGAAGTGGCTGCCCCGCGAGCAGTCGCTGGACGAGCTGTGGCCGGAGCCGCGCGAGCAAGCCAGCCTGCGCTTTCCGCGGATGCCGAAGCCGTTCTCGTGGCGCGGCCTCCTCTGGAAGAGCTTCTTCATCGCCGTCGACGACGCGTTGAAGATCTGGGAGCGCTTCTCGCCCCGACCGTTCCGTCGCCGGGCCCTGGAGGCGGCACGTCTCTGGCTCGAGGAACGACTGGCGGCCTCGGGCGGCCTCGGCGGCATCTATCCGGCGATGGCGAACTCGATCCTCGCCATGCGACTGCTCGGCTACCCCGACGATCATCCCCTCGTGATCGGCCAGCTCAAAGAGGTGGAAGCGCTGGCCGTCGAGACCGAGAACGAGCTGCACTCTCAGCCGTGCCCGTCCCCCGTCTGGGACACGTCGCTGGCCATGAACGCGCTCCTCGAAAGCGGGTGCGCGCCCGACCATCCGGTGCTGCGGCGGGCCGCCGAGTGGCTGCTCGAGCGCCAGGTGTTCGTGCCGGGCGACTGGCAGGCCAAGCGTCCCTGGGTGCAACCGGGCGGCTGGGCGTTCCAGTACGCCAACGACTTCCATCCCGACCTCGACGACAGCGCGATGGTGCTGATGGCGCTCGAGAAGATGTGCGGCCTCGACGCCGATCGCGTGCGTGCGGCCAAGGAGCGCGGCCTCGGCTGGTTCCTCGGCATGCAGGGCGCCGACGGCGGCTGGTCCTCGTTCGAGGCGGACAACGACAAGCTCTTCCTCAACAACATCCCGTTCGCCGACCACGGCGCGCTGCTCGATCCCTCGACGGAGGACCTCACCGGCCGTGGACTCGAGCTCATGGGCACGGTCGGGTACAGGCGCGACTTCGAGCCCGCGCGCCGCGCGCTCGGCTTCATCCGCCGCACGCAACGTCACGACGGCCCGTGGTTCGGGCGCTGGGGCGTGAACTACATCTACGGGACCTGGTCGGTGTTCCGGGGCCTCAAGGCGATCGGGGAGAGCTTCGAGCAGGAGTACATCCAGCGCGCCGTGCAGTGGCTGGAGTCACACCAGAACCCCGACGGCGGCTGGGGCGAGACGTGCGAGAGCTACGACGACCCGAGCCTGGCCGGACGGGGAACGTCGACGCCGAGCCAGACGGCGTGGGCATTGCTCGCGCTCCTCGCGGCGGGTCGGGCCCGCACCGACGTCGTCGAGCGCGGCGTCAGTCATCTGCTCGACCGCCAGCGCGCCGATGGCGGCTGGGACGATCCGTTCTGGAACGGCAGCGGCTTCCCGGGCGTCTTCATGTTGCAGTACCACCTCTACGCGAAATATTTCCCCCTCTGGGCTCTCGGGGTGTACCAGCGCGCCCTCGATGGCTGAGCCAGCCGTCCCAGCCGTCGTCCGCCCCTTCGAGGCCATCGGGCGGCGGACGATCGAGCTCGTCGAGGCCCTCGGTCGTTTCGGCGGCTTCTTCGGGCTCGCGCTGTTCTCGATGGTCACGCCGCCGTTCAAGACGCGCGCCTTCATCGACCGCCTGCACTACATCGGCTATCGCTCGCTTCTGATCATCATCCTCACCGGCGCCTTCACCGGCATGGTGCTCGGCCTGCAGGTCTACCTCACGCTCTCGCGCTTCGGCTCGGAAGCCTTCCTGGGCCCGGCCGTCGCGCTCTCGCTGATCCGCGAGCTCGGTCCAGTGCTGGCCGCGCTGATGGTCACCGGTCGGGCCGGGTCGGCGCTGACCGCCGAGATCGGCATCATGCGGATCACCGAGCAGATCGACGCGCTCACCGTGATGGCGCTCAATCCGTTCCGCTACCTGGTGACGCCGTCCATCCTGGCCGGCATCGTGACGTTCCCGATGATGACGGCCCTCTTCGACGTCGTGGGCATCTTCGGTGGATACCTGGTCGGCGTGAAGCTGCTCGGCCTCAGCGAGGGGACGTACTTCGGTGAGATGCGGACGTTCGTGGATTTCCACGACGTCATGACCGGCTTCTGGAAGTCGCTGTCCTTCGGGGCCATCGTCACGTGGGTGGCGACCTACAAGGGGTTCTACGTCGGCCACGGCGCCGAGGGCGTCGCGCGCGCCACCACCCAGGCCGTCGTCCTGGCCTCCGTCCTGATCCTCGTCTGGGACTACTTCCTGGGCTCGATCCTCCCGTGATTGTGGCAGTGCGAGCCGCAGCCGAAGGCGAGGCGAGCCTGTGATCAAAGTCCGGGGACTCACGAAGTCGTTCGCGGGCCAACCCGTCCTCCGCGGCGTCGACCTCGACGTGCCCGATGGCTCCATCACCGTGATCATCGGGCGCAGCGGCGGTGGCAAGTCCGTCTTCCTCAAGCATCTGCTCGGCCTGCTCCGCCCCGACAGCGGCGAGGTGATGATCAATGGGACCGACATCACCCACCTGGGGACGCGGGCGATGGACGAGGTACGCCGGCACTACGGCGTCGTCTTTCAGGGGGGCGCGCTCTTCGACTCGTTGACCTGCTTCGACAACGTCGCCTTCCCGCTGCGCGAGAAGACCGAGCTGGGCCCGGACGAGATCGCCAAGCGGGTCGAGCAGCGCCTGGATCAGGTCGGGCTGGTGGGCGTCGGCGCGAAGTATCCCGCCGAAGTCTCGGGCGGAATGCGCAAGCGGGTGGCCATCGCCCGCGCGCTGGTGACCGAGCCCGAGATCGTCTTCTTCGACGAGCCCACCACCGGGCTCGATCCCGTGCTGGTCAACACGATTCACCGGCTGATCCACACGCTCCACCGCGCCTTCGGGTTCACCGCGGTGATGGTCAGCCACGAGATTCCGGAGATCTTCGACCTGGCCGACACGGTGGCCATGCTCCACGAAGGCCGGATCGTGGCGGTCGGGCCGCCGGCCGCGATCCAGAGCTCGCCGAACCCGGTGGTTCAGCACTTCATCCACGGCGAGCCCGAGCTCAACGCCTAGCCGCAGGAGCTACGAGGAGGAGATATGGAGCGCACGCGCGTGAACATCGCGGTCGGCCTCTTCGTCGTACTGGGTATACTGGCATTGGGGTACCTATCCATCAAGCTTGGGCGCGTATCGCTGCTGGGCGGCGGCGGCTATCTGGTCGCGGCCGACTTTCCCTCGGTCGGTGGGTTGAAAGCGGGGGCCAGCGTGGAGATCGCCGGAGTCGAAGTCGGCCGGGTGGATTCGATCGGACTCAACGACTATCAGGCACACGTGGTGCTCCGGCTGAACTCGAATATTCAGCTGCAGGAAGACTCGATCGCGTCGATCAAGACGAAGGGACTCATCGGTGAGAAATTCATCCGCATCAGCCCGGGCGCCTCGGACAAGCTCATCAAGCCGAACGGGCGGATCCGCGAGGTGGAGGCGCCGGTGGACCTCGAGGAGCTCATCTCCAAGTACGTGTTCGGGAAAGTCTAGGCAGGAGGTGCGTGTGCTCTCATTCATCGTGCCCATCACGCTCGTGCTCGCCCTCGGCGTCGTCCCCGCCACCGCCGCGCAGGCCGGACCGGCGAGCGATCAGCTGAAGCTCCAGATCGACCGGGTCATGAAGGCCATCGATGACCCCGAGCTCAAGAAGGAACATCGGGCGCTGGATCGGCGCAAGAGCGTGCGCAAGATCGCCGAGGACATCTTCGACTTCGGCGAGACGGCCAAGCGGTCGCTTGGCCGGCACTGGCTGGCCCGCACCGCGGCCGAGCGGGAAGAGTTCGTCGGGCTCTTCGCTGATCTCCTCGAGCGCTCCTACATCTCCAAGATCGAGCTCTTCAACGGCGAGCGGATCCAGTTCGTGGGCGACACTCCCGACGGCGACCAGACCATCGTGCGGACCAAGGTCATCACCAAGCAGGGCACCGAAGTCCCCGTCGACTACCGGATGCTCAAGAAGGGCGACCGCTGGCTCGTCTACGACGTCATCATCGAGGGTGTCAGCCTCGTCGCCAACTACCGCACGCAGTTCAACAAGATCATCCAGACCTCCTCCTTCCAGGAGCTCGTCAAGAAGATGAAGACGAAGCAGGAGGAGTTCATCGAGCAGGAAAAGCAGCAGCAGCAGACCCAGCGCACGTCGTAGTGACCGGGGCCGCCTTCGCCGAGCGACTGATCGGCGCGGGCTTCGACCTCTTCGCGGGCGTTCCCTGCTCTCTCGTCGAGGGGGTGATTGCGGCCCTCGAGCGCCGGCCCGGCCTGCCCTACGTCGCCGCGGTGCGCGAGGACGTCGCCGTCGGCGTGGCCGGGGGCGCCTGGCTGGCCGGCCGACGGCCCGCGGTCGTCATGCAGAACTCGGGGCTCGGCACGAGCCTCAACGCGCTCGCCTCCTTCTCGCTCATGTACGGACTGCCGGCGCTCTGCGTCGTGACGTGGCGCGGCCACCGAGGCCAGGACGCGCCCGAGCATCTGCTCATGGGCGAGATCACTCCCGGGCTCCTCGATCTCCTCCGGATCCCGTATCGCGTGCTCACGCCGGACGGGATCGACGACGCGATCGCGTGGGCGGGCCGCGAGCTCCGGACCCGGCACGCACCCGTCGCGCTCGTCGTGCCTCCCAGGCTGTTCTCCGATCATGCGGCTGAACCGTTCGGCGACACCCACGCACGGTCCGCTGCGTCCTACGCGCCGCCCACGCTGACGCCAAAGATCTCGCGCATGACGGCCATCAAGGCGGCGTTGACGGCGCTCGGCGACGAGCTGCTCGTGTGCGCCAACGGCTACCCGTCGCGCGAAGCCTGCGCCATCGCCGACCGGCCCCAGAACTTCTACATGATCGGCTCGATGGGCCTCGCGGGTCCCATCGGCCTCGGCGTCGCGCTGGGCCGTCCCGACCGGCGCACGGTTGTCCTCGACGGGGACGGCAACGTGCTGATGAGCCTCGGGGCCCTCGCCAACGTCGCTGCGCTGGCCCCTCGGAACTTCATCCATTGCGTCTTCGACAACGAGGTGTACGGGTCCACCGGCAATCAGGCGTCGCCGTCGCGCCACGCGCGGCTCGACGCCATCGCCGCGGCTGCCGGCTACCGCACGGTGGCCGCCGTGGACGACGCGGAGGCGGTGACGGCTGCGATTCGACGCATGCTGGCGTCCGACGGGCCGCACTTCCTCCTGGCCAAGGTGACGGCGGCCGAGGCCGACGTGCCACGGATCCCGCACACGCCCACCGAGCTGCGCGATCGATTCCGCGCCGCCGCCAGTCGCTGACGACCTTCGTGTTACACTGCGCACACTTACCCACACCCAGCCGGGCCAGCTCCCGGGGCGAGTCGATGTAAGGGGCCAAGGAGGGCACCGTGGCATCCGTTCGTGTGGCAATCATCGGAGTCGGCAATTGCGCGTCGGCGCTCGTGCAGGGGGTGCACTTCTACCGCAACGCCCCCGACGACGGCTTCATCCCCGGGCTCATGCACCCGCGGCTCGCGTCGTACCACGTGGGCGACATCGAGTTCTCGGCGGCCTTCGACATCGATGCCCGCAAGGTCGATCGGGACCTGTCCGAGGCCATCTGGGAGGCGCCGAACAACACGGTGAAGTTCGCCGACGTCCCCCACCTGGGCGTGCCCGTCCAGCGCGGCATGACGCACGACGGCCTCGGCCAGTACCTCTCGCAGATGATCACCAAGGCGCCCGGCTCGACCGCCGACATCGCCGGCATCCTGCGCGACACCGGCACCCACGTCGTCGTGAACTACCTGCCCGTGGGCAGCGAGATGGCGACCAAGTGGTACGTCGAGCAGGTGCTCGACGCCGGCTGCGCCTTCGTCAACTGCATCCCGGTCTTCATCGCTCGCGAGGCCTACTGGCGCCGGCGCTTCGAGGAGCGCGGGCTGCCCATCGTGGGCGACGACGTGAAGTCACAGGTCGGCGCCACCATCGTTCACCGAGTCCTTACACGTCTCTTCATGGACCGCGGCGTGCGGCTTCAGCACACGAGCCAGCTCAACTTCGGCGGCAACACCGACTTCTACAACATGCTCGAGCGCGACCGTCTCGTCTCCAAGAAGATCTCGAAGACCGACGCCGTCCGCTCGCAGCTGACTCACGAGCTGCCGGCCGACGCCGTGCACATCGGCCCCAGTGACTACGTGCCCTGGCTGGCCGACCGGAAGTGGGCCCACATCCGGCTGGAGGGCCGGGGCTTCGGCGATCAGCCGATCAACGTCGAGCTGAAGCTCGAGGTCTGGGACTCGCCGAACTCGGCCGGCGTGGTGATCGACGCCATCCGCTCCTGCCGTATCGCGCTCGATCGCGGCATCAAGGGCGCGCTGATGGCGCCCTCGGCCTACCTGATGAAGTCCCCGCCCGAGCAGTGGCCGGATGACCAGGCGCGCCAGCGACTCGAACGGTTCATCGGCGGCGAAGAGTAGTTGACGGTCGCCGCACAGATCAGCCGCGCGCTCCGCCTGCTCGTGCGGAGCGCGTGCGCCGTCCCTCTGCTCACGCTCGGGGTCGCGGTCGTGGTCGCCGGGCTGTCCGTGTGGTATGCGCTCACCACCCTCACCTTCGCGACGTCGACCCGGGCCCTCCTGCCGCAGGGCAAGCCCTACATCGAGCGCTACGGCGAGCTCGACAAGGAGTTCGGCCAACTCGACGACATCGTCGTCGTGGTCGAGGCGCGCTCGCTCCCCGAGGCCAAGGTGTACGCCACGCGGCTCGTGCGCGAGCTCAAGCGCCGGAACGCCCCGCTCAAGAGCCTGTCCTACCGGATCGACCCCAAGCAGTTCGAGGGCCGCGCGCTCCTCTACCTCTCCCGCGAGAAGCTGACCACCATCCGCGACAAGGTCTTCGACTATCAGGAGTTCATGGAAGCCTTCGCGGCCCGGCCCACGCTCGAGCAGCTCGTGGAGGGGCTCGCCACCCAGATCGCCAACGCGTTCGCCTCCGGGTTCCTCGACCTCGGCATCGAGGACAAGTCCAAGACGGCTGGCGACCTCCGGTTCATCGAGGACCTGGTCGCCCAGGTCTCGGGACGGCTCGAGCATCCGCTACCCTACCGGTCGCCCTGGGGCGCGCTGTTCACGGTGGAGGGCGACGAGTCGAGCGCCGGCTACTTCCTGTCCGACGACCAGCGGCTGCTCTTCATCCTGGCCGAGCCGGAGACGGAGCGTGGCAGCTTCACCGGCGACCGCCGCGCGATCGAGTCCATCCGTGACGTCATCGCCGCGCTCAACAAGGAGTTCCCGAGCGTCAGCGTGGGGGTCACCGGAAAACCCGCGCTCGCCACCGACGAGATGACGGCGGCCTTCGAGGACAGCGAGAAGGCGACGCTCCTGGCGTTCGCGCTCACGCTGGGTCTCCTGATCGTCGCCTTCGCCCGGGCCGGCAAGCCGATCGTCATGCTCATCGTGCTCGCGCTCAGCCTCTGCTGGTCCGTCGGCGCCGCGACGCTGTTCGTCGGTCACCTGTCGCTCTTCTCGGTGATGTTCATCTCGATCGTCATCGGGATCGGGATCGACTACGGCATCTACTTCCTCTTCCGGTACGAGGAGGAGCTCTTCCTCGGCCGCAGCCTGCGCGAGGCGCTGGAGGTGACGGCGGGGCGGAGCGGACCCGGCATTCTGCTGGGCGCGGTGACCGCGGCCGGCACGTTCTACGTTCTGATGGCCACCGACTTCCGCGGCCTCCAGGAGCTCGGCTTCATCGCGGGGACCGCGATCCTGCTCGCCTGGCTCAGCATGGTCACGGTCTTCCCGGCCGCCCTGGTGCTGGCCGATCGCCGTCGGGTCCGCCGCGAACGCCAGCAGCGCCGGAAGGTGCCGCGGGCGATCGAGCTCGAGCGCATCCGGGTCCCGCTGGTCGACCAGATCGCCGCCCATCCCAAGACCATCCTGGTCGCGGCGGCCGTCATCACGGTCATCGCCTGCTACGGCCTGCGCTGGCTCCAGTTCGACTACAACATCCTGAACTTGCAAGCGCACGGCACCGAGTCGGTCGAGTGGGAGAAGCGCATCCTGGCCACCGCCGGACGCTCGGGATTCGCCGCGCTGTCGAGTGCCAGCTCACTCGACGAGCTCACCCAGAAACATCACGCCTTCGCGCGCCTGGCCTCGGTCTCGGAAGTCGACTCTGCGCTGCTGATGATTCCCTCCGACCAGGAGGAGAAGCGGAAGATCATCGGCGACTTCGCGGCCATCGTCGCGCCCGTGCGCGTGAACCGGCCGCTCTCCCTCGACGTGGACCGGGTGGCGGCCGCCTTCGACCTGCTCAAACGACGGATCGAGATCGCCGCCAACGAAGCGCCGGCCGGCGACGCCAAGACGCGGCTCCATCATCTGCGCGCGACCATCGACGGCCTCGTCCTGCGCCTGCGGACGGGCGACCGTGAGGCCAACGAGGCGGGCCTGGGTCTCCTGCAGCAGCAGCTCTATCGCGACTTCCTCCGCAGCTTCCAGCGCTTCCAGGCCAACCTGGCGCCCAAGCAAGTCGGCCTCGAGGACCTGCCCGCGGAGATGCGGCGGAAGTTCGTGAGCCGGCACGGTCAGTTCCTGATCCAGATCCATCCCGCCGTCAACATCTGGGACCGCGAAGGCGCGGAGCGCTTCGTGCGTGATCTCAGGACCGTCGACGCGGCCGTCACCGGCACGCCGGTGATCACCTACGAGGCGATCCGCCTCATGGAGCGCGCCTCGCGCCAGGGCACCATCTACGCGATCGTGCTGGTGGTCGTCGTCACGGCCCTGACGCTCCGCCGGTGGCGGGAGACGCTGCTCGCGCTGCTTCCCCTCGTGCTCGGCTTGGTGTGGACGCTCGGCCTGATGTACTTCTTCGATCTCAAGCTGACGCTCGGCAACATCTTCGGTCTGCCCCTGCTCCTGGGTACCGCGGTGGAGTTCGGTTCCAACATGGTGCTGAGGTTCATGGAGGGCGAGGCCCACGGCGGGCCGCTCATCGCGCGCAGTACCGTCATGGCCGTCCTCGTCAACGGCCTCTCGACGGTCGTCGGCTTCGGCAGCCTGATGATCGCGCGCCACCAGGGTGTCTTCGGCCTCGGACTCCTCCTGACGCTCGGAATGATCACCAGCCTGATCGCCGCCCTGGTCGTCCTGCCGGTGCTCCTGCGGATGGTCCAGCAGATGCGCCTGTCGCGACGCGCTCGCCGCACCCAGCAGCGGACGGGCGAGACGCCGGAGTCGGTCGGGACCGTTCAGCCCTGAGCGGCGGGACGATCAGTCGCCGCCCGAGACCCGCGTGATCTCGGCCTGCGCGCGCAGCGCCGGACGCATCACGGCGAAGACGACCAGCCCGGCCAGCACCCAGAACAACTCTCGTACGCGCCGCGTGAGCCCGAAGGAGACTCCGGCCGCCGGCGACAGGCCGAGCGCCACGAACGTCGCCACGTAACTGCCCTCGAGCACGCCGAGGCTGCCGGGGATCACGAACGTCACGAAGCGCACACCCGTCCCGAACGCCTCGATCACGAGCGCCACCGGCAGCGACGCCTCGATCCCGAGAAAGCGGAGGATCAGATAAGCCTCGAGGGTGCCGAGAACCCAGGCCACGAAATGGAACGTGATCGAGAGCATGAGCCGGCGCGGCTCGTGACGGTAGAACGAGGCGAGCCCGTGGTCGACGCGGCGCGTGGTGTGGCCCCGCCCGAAGGAGCTCACGCCGAACCGCTCCAGCAACTGCCGTCCCCGCTCGAACATGCCGCGCGTCTGGGCGACGACGAAGCCGCCGAGGCCGAGTACCTCGGCGACGAACAGGCCGAGCATGGCCCACAACAGCGGGGAGCCCGCGAGCACCGAGTGCCAGGCCACGCCGATGCCGAGCAAGAGAAAGAGCCCCTGTCCGATCATGATGGTGGTCTTGGCGACGACGATGGAGGGAATGCTCTCGTCGAGCGAGACCGTTCCCCGCAGGAGCCAGGCCTTGATCGCCTCGCCGCCGAGCGCGGCGGTCGGCGTCACCAGGTTGAACGCCTCGCCGGCCAACCGCACCCACACCAGCGTGCGGAAGGGGACGGAGTCGCGAAGGAACGCGAAGCGCCAGCCGAGCGTATCGAAGATCATCACCAACGGCGCCGGAAAGCAGATCAGGATCCCGAGCCGCCAGGACAGGCGGGCCATGGACGCGAAGATCTCGGCGGGCTGATTCGTCAGGACGAGGGCGGCCAACAGCCCCAGCCCCACCAGGAGCAGGAGCAGCTTCATCCACTTCATGGGCGGCCTCGAGCGCTCAGCTCTCGCGGTACAGCAGGAGCAAGACGCCGAAGACCGCCAGCGCGGAGGCCCACACGCGACCGGCCACGCGCGCGTCAGCGCCGGGCAGCCGCAGCTCGAGCCAGCGCGCCCACCCGATGAGGATCCCCAGGACGCCGAGCGGCGTGTGGGTGACCTCGAGCAGGAACTCCGACTTGAGGTTGAGGCTCGCGTGCGAGTGGGTCAGCAAGAGCCCGCCGCCCACCGCGCATAGCATCGGAAAGACGAGCGCAGCCGACGAGGAGCGCAGCCGCCCCGTGCGCACCATCCACTCGAAGATGCCGAAGAGGACGACGAGCAGCATGAACAGCCGATGCTGAAGCACGGTCGGCTCGGCCATGCTCGCCCAGAATCCCTGCGGCCCGATGGGCCACGCTCCCGGATCGTTCCGCACCAGCATGAAGGCGGCCATGCCCAGGAACACGAGCGGCCAGTGGCGGGCCCAGCCCGCCCGTCCCGTCGCGTGCAGCACGGCGAGCACGCCCATCAGGAGCACGAAAATCCCGTTGATGTGATGGTTGTACTCCGACCACGCGCGGTCGGCGTCGGTGCGGGGCGCCGTCGGATCGTCCACCGGCAGCTCTTCGATCGACGGCGACGTGAGGGCTGGCCAGCGCGGCGTGAAGCGCGTGGCCACTTCACCGAACGTGGCGCGATCGGTGACGACGTCGACGGCGGGCGGCAGCGACGACAGCGACGCGGCCGCGAAGAACACGGTGAGCCCCAGGCCGAGCTCGACCTCGACGAAGCGCCGCAAGCGCAGCGGCGAAACTGCGTCCGGCAGGCTGCGAACGGACCGGAAGTTGGCGAAGCCGAGCACGAGCAGGCCGGCGAGCATCAGCGCCTTGGTCATGATCATGATCCCGTAGGCGGTCCCGAACGCCGCCGAGATCCCGTCGACGTAGACGAGGCTCAGGCCGACGCCGGCGACGACGAGGGCCGCCACCGAGACCAGGGCCACCGAGGAGAACCGGCGCAGGAACGTGACCGGCCGCTGGTCGCCGGGACGCGGGAACGCGGCGGCCACGAGGTGGACGAGACCGCCGATCCATGCCGCCGCCGCCACTTGATGGACGGCGTCGAGCGCCACCAGCACGCCGCGATACTGGAGTCGCGCCGCCGAGTGGCTCGTCCATGCGCCGCTCACGCCCACGACGAGGGCCGGGGCGAGGATCGCCAGCCACCAGAGCCCGAGCCGCTCGCGACGTCGCGCGACGAGGGCGACCGCGGCCAGGCCGACGGCGGCCAGCATCCGGACGACGCTCGCCCGAGCATAGAGGGTCGCCGCGAGCGTCGTCGCCAGTTCGCCATGCGACGGGCTCGCGTCCTCGCCGAGCGCGGCCACCAGGACGCCGAGCGAGGCCGCTTGCGCGACGGCGACGCCGATGGCGGCGATCGCGACGAGCGTCCAGAGCCGGCGCCACGCCGTCGGCCACGCGCTGGCCGGTGGCGTCGGACCGAGGACGAGCAGCGCGAACACGACGCCCCCGACCGCGATGGCCTGGCCCGAGAGGCCCAGGCCGCGCAGGATGACGTCAACGAACGCGGTCATGTCGTCCGATGAGCACGATCGCGAGCGCCAGGTACATCGGTGCGCCGATCGCGGCCGCCACCAGGAACCACTTCGCTTTGCCGAAGGCCGCCAACAGGATCACGATGTAGATGAAGTCACGGGCGCCGAGTGCGTCGATCACGCGCGCGGCGGCTCCCCCGGCCTCGACGCGATCCTCGATGATCCGCCCGAAGAAGACCGCGGCCGAGCCGACCGTCGCGACGCTGGCGACCGCGCCCAGCCCCAGCGGCCAGGCCGCACCGATGTCGCGGCTCCATCCCACGGCGATGCACAGGAACACGGCGACGTGCACGACGTTGTCGCACCAGAAGTCGAGCACCGCGCCCCAGCGGGAGTGCTGAAACTTCAGCCGCGCGAGCTCGCCGTCGCAGCCGTCGAGGATCGAGTGGGCCAGGAAGAGCAGAGCACCGGTGAGCTGCCAGCGCGGCGCCGGCGACAGGAAGAACGTCGCCCCGAGCAGTCCGACCGCCCCGCTGATCACCGTCATCATGTTCGGCGTGATCGACGTGTTGGCCAGGCGCCGCGTCAAGGCCAGTGACACGCGCCGCTCGAAGTGTCGCGACATGAACCCTTCGCGCTGCTTGATCAGCGAGCGGAGCAACCAGCGCTCGGCCCTGGCGACGTCCCCCGTGGCTACGATCGGAAAGCGGCCCTCGACCCCGGCCGGCGGGGGGGCGTGGGCGAGCGTTCGCTCCAGCTCGGCGACGAGGGCGCTGGCGTCGGCGGCCCTGGCCGCGGCGTTCAGGACGGCGCCGGAATCGTCGGTGTCCACCACGGCGACCAGCGCGTGGTCGACGGCGAGGCTCTCGCGCGCCATCGGCGCCTCACGCAGCGTTCGCAGCCAGCTCGCTTGCGGCACGACGTTGCCCGGTATCACCACGACACGACGGCCCGACGCGGCGCGAGGAACGCTCGCGTCCGTCAGCACCGCGGCCCGTGTGCCGCCGAGGCCGTCACGGAGCGTCGACTCCGTGCTTCGAACCAGGATCTGGCTGTAGCCGGCCGCCGTGGCCGCGAGCACGATGCGACGAACGAGGGGCAGGCCACCGATGACGCAGTCGGTGGTCGGCGGCACGATCACGAGCGTGCCCACTGCGGCGGGCGCTGCGGTGGCGACGGGCACGACCGCCGCCACGCGCCCGGCATCGCCGTTCACCACGCCGGCGTCGTCGTCGCCGCCAGGCGAAGGGCGTGCCCACCCTGACGACTGGATTCACGAGCCAGGCTCTCGAGCATCGTGCACAGCGACGCCTCGGCGAGATTGCCGTCGGGCCGCGCCACGCCCGTGACCTCGCCCACGAACTGGTGGACGACTGGATCGAACCAGTCGGGATGCGCCGAGCCGTCGGACATCGCGGGCGGGCACGGCCAGCGCTCCTGGCGCCCGTTGCGGGTCAGCACGAGCGTGTCGTCCTCGAGATCGAGGCGGCCATCGGTCCCGATCAGCTCAGCGCGATTGTCCCGACTGTCGGCGGCCCACGTCAGCAGAATCTCGGCGCTGGCGTGCGGAAACGCGAGATGCACGGTGGCGGTGTCCTCGACGGCCCACGCCGTGTGGCGCCGGGTCTCGAGGCGCGCGCCGACCGCCGTCGGTGATTCACCCACCCAGCGGCAGACGACGTAGAAGACGTGCCAGCCGTGATCGGTCAGCACGCCACCGCCGGCGAGCGCGGGATCGAGCCGCCAGTTGACGCGACGCTCATCTCGCACGGCCGCCGGCTTGGTCCTGAGCGTCTGCCAGCTCACGCGGCGCACCTCGCCGATCGCGCCCTGCGAGAGCAGCTCGGCCGTGCGCTTGACGATTGGCGCGTGGTGCCAGTTGTGAACGGTGTGGAGCACGCGCTTGCGCTCGCCGGCCAGCGTCGTCAGCGGCGCCAGCTCTTCGGGCGCGATGACGAGCGGCTTCTCGCAGAGCACGTGCCGACCCGAGCGGAGGGTGGCCGTCACCAGCGGGCCGTGGCTGGCGGGCGGCGTGCAGATGTCCACGAAGTCGAGCCGCTCCCGAGCGAGCAGTGACTCGGCGGTGTCGTACCACGTCACCGTCGGGACGAGCGCCTCGATGGCCGCCCGTCGGGCCGGCTCGACGTCGGTCGCCGCCACGATCTCGACGTCACGACAGCGCAGCCAGCCCGGCAGATGGCCCGCGAGCGCGACGTTGCCCAAGCCGATGATGGCGCCGCGCAGCATCCGCTACGAGAGCCCGTGGTCGCGAACCACCGCCCCCAGCGCCTCGTCGAGCATGGCGAGCCCCGCGAGCGCGGTGTCCTCGGTGATGATCAACGGCGGATTGATGCGGATCGACGGCGAATAGGTCATGGCCAGGAGGCCGCGGCGCAGACACTCCTGATAGAACGCACGGGTGACGTCCTTGCTGAGCGGCTCCTTCGTCGCGCGGTCGCGCACGAGCTCGATGCCGAGCATCAGGCCCTTGCCGCGCACCTCACCGACGCAGCGATACTTCTCCTTCAGCGCTTCCAGCCGCGAGAGCATGATCTTGCCGACGCGCTCCGAGTTCCTGACCAGGTCTTCCTTCAGGAAGATCTCGAGCGTGGCCAGTCCGGCGGCGGCGGCCAGCGGGTTGCCGCCGTAGCTCGACGAGCTGGCGCTCGGATTGGACCACGGCTTGTGGCCGGTCAATGGCTGCGTCGAGATCACGCCACTCAGCGGGAAGCCACCGCCGATCCCCTTGCCCACCGTCATGATGTCGGGGATCACGCGGTCGTGGTCGCAGCCCCACATCAGCCCCGTCCGCCCGAAGCCGGTGAGCATCTCGTCGGCGATCAGGAGCGCCTCGTGCTCGCGCGCGATCGCCTGGAGCGCCGTGAGATAGCCCGGCGGCGGAACGACGTTGCCCGCGGTGCCCTGGATGGGCTCGACGATGATCGCCGAGATCTCGCCGCCGGTCTGATACTTGATGACGTCGCGCACGTAGTCGGCGCAGGCGATGCCGCACTCGGGGTAGCGCAGCCGCAGCGGGCAGCGATAGCAGTCGGCGTACGGCGCCGAGTACTGGCCGGGCAGGAACGGACCCAGCCCGTGCTTGAAGTCGCTGCCGAGGAGTCCGAGCACGCCGCCCGTCTTACCGTGGAAGCCGCCCCAGAAGCCGATGACTTCGTGCTTGCCCGTCGCCGCCTTGGCCAGGCGCAGGGCCGCCTCCACCGCTTCGGCGCCGCCCGAGAAGAACTGGATGCGCGTGAGGCCGTCGGGCGTGAGGCTCGCCAGCAGCTCGAGCAGCTTCGCGCGGGCCTCGGTGGTGAAGCTGCCAAAGGTCAGCTGCTCGACCTGGCGCTTGAGGCTCTCGACGTAGTGCGGATGGCAGTGGCCCACGCTGCCCACGCCGATGCCGGCGATGAAGTCGATGTACGTGTTGCCGTCCACGTCGGTGAGCGTGCAGCCCTGGCCGCGGGCCATGGCCAGCCCCGAGTAGAGCGCGAAGGATTGCAGCCCGGGCGCGACGTGACGCTGCTCGCGCTCGAAGATCTGGCGCGAGCGCGGCCCGACTTCGCGGCGACGGTCGCTCATCGCGACACCGCCGCGAACCGCCGGGCGAGGTAGTCGGCGATGCGCGGCGCCGCCTCCTCGCGATAGAGCGCGAAGCTCGGCCAGGCGTTGAGATCGAGGAGCACGATCGCGCCGGTCGGCGTGATGACGGCGTCGCCTCCATAGATCTCGAGGCCCAGCGCGGTGGCCGCCTGTCGCACGGTGCGCGCGAGCGTGGCCGCGTCGAACGCGTACTCGTGCAGTCGCTGGTCCTTGTGATAGAACCACCGGAACCACGGCGGCGCGCCGGCGGCGCCGATTCCGACGCCGACCCCGTAGAACTTCACGAGATCACCCGCCACGTGCGGCTGGATGACGGCGCGGTCGATCCCGCGCGCGGCGAGGCCGGCGAGGGCCTGGCCCACGCACTCGGGGGTGTCACCGAAGACGACGTCGCCGTCCTGCGTGTTGTGCACGTCCGGGCGCTTCACCCACACCGGCAACGCGCCCACGCCGTGGCCGTCCACCGTCGACACGAAGTGGCTGGGCACGAACGGGACGTTCGCCTCCTGGAACTGCGTGATCATCCGATCGCGGTACGTGTTGAGGACGGCGCGCGGGCTGTTGACGTGCGGCACGCCGCGCGCCTCGACCGCGTGCAGGCGCTGCAGGATGGGGATGCGCTCGCACATCATGAAGACCCCGACCGGGCGTGGCTCGGGTGAGCTCAGGGCCTCCTCCGGGCTCTTCAGCGTGACCTGGAATCCGCGCGCCTCGAGCTCCTTGCCCGTCAGGGTGAGGATCTCGCTGTCGTCGTACTCGCGCCCCGGCGAATGCGCGCGTTCGCGGAAGATGCCCCAGCAGTGCGGATCGCTCACCTGTCCCCTCCCCGATGTGGGCCCGGCGCGGCCACCGCCAGCGCCTCGGCCAGTGCGATGTCGGACGCGCGGTCCACGTCCACGACGGTCTCGATGATTTCGGCGTACATGGTCTCTCCGTGCTCGAGCAGCCACCGCAGGAATTCGCGCAGCCGTCCGAGCGGCGGCGGCGACGCCGCGCGTGCCCGCTCGGAGAGCACGTACATGCCGGCGGTCACCTGCGTTCCCGACGGTCCTCCCAGGTCCGTAATGCGCCCGACGCCGTCGACGCTCACCCAGACCGGCTTCTCGTCGGCGACGAACGGCGTGACGGCGAGCACGCTCGCGTCGGCGGGCCGCCGGCGCGCGGCGTCCACGAACCGCGTGAAGTCCGCGGGTCGGCACCAGGCATCGACGGTCGAGATCAGCGCGCGTCCCCGCCCGAGCCGCCGATTGACCTCGAAGAAGCTCTCGAGGGACGACGCGGTCGTCTTCACGATGAACTGGACGTCGACGCCGGGGAAGCGCGCGCGCACGCGCTCGACACACGCGCGTCCGTCGTCGTTGACGATGATCACGAGCGAGGTCACGCCGGCTGCCAGGAAATTCGTGATCACCGACTCGATCAGCGGCACGCCGGCGACCGGAACCAGCGGCTTGGGCATGGCGAAGCCGCCCGCCCGGAGCCGGCTGCCCTCGCCGGCGGCGATGATCCCGGCCGGAAACGGCGCCGTCACCGCAGGCACTCGTCGAGCTCGCCGAGCGACCGGACCACACGATCTCCCGGACAGCACGGCGTGGGCCGCGTCTCGGGCGGCACCAGCCAGATGTGTCGCATGCCCACGCCGCGCGCGCCGGCCATGTCACGGGTCGGCGAATCGCCGACGAACGTCGCATCGCCCGGCGCGACACCGACGCCCTCGAGCGCGCGGTGGAAGATGCGCGGGTCGGGCTTGGTGCAGCCCACGCGCGCGGAGTCCACGATCACGGCGAAGAGCCCGTGCAGGCCGACGTCGGCACAGACGGTTTCGAGATTGCCGTAGAAGTTCGAGACGAGACCGAGGCGGTACCGGCGGGCCAGCCGGGCCAGGACCGGCGTGCCCGCGCCGACGGCGTCGAGCGCCTGATCGATGAAGCGCGTGGCGACGCGCGCGCCCACCGCCGCATCTGTCACGCCCAGCCCGGAGCTCACGCCGGCCACGAGTCGATGCACCGTGTCGCGGAACGAGAGCGTCGACGGGATCGTTCCCACCAGGGCATCGTCGGCGCGATAGAACACCGGGGCGAAGCGCTCGGCCTCAACGTCCACGCCCTCCTCACGGTAGAGGTGAAAGATTCGCTCCTTCCAGGGCACGCCCGCGGCGTCCAGCGTTCCGCCGAAGTCGAACAACACGGCGTGCGCTGCACTCACGCGTCGGGCCTCTCGTGATCAGAACCCATGAAGACTAGCCGCCCCCGGAAACGCCTGTCAATCCGACCCCGGCAAGGGCGGACCCGGCCGGGGCGGACTCGGCCCGGGCTACCTGGACGAGGTTGGAGTGAAAGGCCGGTCCGCCCCCCAGGTCGGTGACGTCGTCGCGGGTGAGGACGTTGGCGCCGTGGCCGCCCGGATGGAAGCGATGCCACCAGAGGCCCTCGACGACGACCACTCCGGGCCGCGTCCGGTCCGTCAGCTCGGCGGCAAACCGTGCGGCGCCCCGGGCGCTCGTCACGACGACGGCGTCGCCGTCGCCGATCCCGCGCGCGGCCGCGTCGGCCGGCGCGAGGAGGATCGTCGGCGTCTTCTGGCGGCGGCGCAGCCGCTCGGACTGGCTGAACGACGAGTTCAGGAAGAAGCGGTTCGGGGGAACGATGCACTGTAGCGGAAACGTCGCGCTCAATGCGACGTTGTCGGGTCCCTCGCGAAGCGGCACGTACGTCGGGAGCGGTGGCTGGCCCTGGCGCGCGAGCCGCTCCGAGTAGAACTCGACGCGACCGGACGGCGTAGGCGCGCCATCGGCGAACGGCCGATACGGACGCGGCAGGTTCATCCTCACCGAGCCTTCGGCGCGCAACCGCTCGTAGGTGATCCCGTTCACCGTCTCGTCGCCGGTCGCCAGCAGCTCGCGGATGAGGTCCGCCCCCGATTTCGCGTAATGCGCCTCGGCAACGCCGAGGGCGCGCGCGAGCCGGCGGAAGACCTCCCAGTTCGGCAGGGCCTCGCCCGGCGGTGAGAGGACCGGCTGAGCGAGCTGGAGGTGGAAGTGACCGTACGAGCGGTAGAGGTCCTCGTGCTCGAGCGACATGGTGGCCGGGAGCACGAGGTCGGCGTAGTGCGCGGTGTCCGTCATCACCTGCTCGTGGACGACCGTGAAGAGATCCTCGCGCGCCAACCCGCGCAGGACGAGGGCCTGGTTCGGACAGACCGCGGCCGGGTTCGAGTTGTAGACGTAGAGGCTCGTGATCGGCGGCGTCATCACCGGCTCGGTCAGCACGCGGCCGAGGTGGATCATGTTGATCACGCGCGGCGACGGCGACGGCATGAGGTCGGAACGCTCGAGCACGCGCGGGTCGAAGCCGAAGCCGCCGGTGGACGAGAGCAGCGCTCCCCCGTGGTCGTCGGCGTAGGCGCCGGTCAGCGCGGGCAGGCACGCGAGCGTCCGGCACGTCATGCCGCCGTTCTCGTGACGTGACACGCCGATGCCGACGCGCATGAACGAGCGCGGCGATGCCCCGTAGCGCCGGGCGAAGTCCACGATGGTCGACGCCGGCAGGCCGACGATTGGGGCGACGCGCTCCGGTGCGTACTGGGCGACGTGCTCGGCGAGACGCGCGTAGCCGAGGGTGGATCGCGCGATGTACGCGTGGTCGACGCGGTCTTCACGGATGAGTACGTGCATGACGCCGAGGGCGAGGGCGGTGTCGGTGCCGGGCCGGACCATCAGGTGCAGGTCAGCCTGCTCGGCGGTCGCGGTGCGATAGGGATCGACGCAGACGACGAAGGCGCCGCGTTCGCGCGCCTGCTTGACCAGCGTCATCACGTTCACGGTGGAGTACGCCGCGTTGACGCCCCACAGCACGATGAGATCGGCGCCCACCATCTGCTCGGAGTCGTTGCCGGTGACCGCGCCGAGCGTCGCCCGCCATCCCGCGTAGGCCGTGTTGATGCAGATGGTGCGATCGAGTCGGCTCGCGCCCAGTGCGTGGAAGAGCGGATGGCCGGCGAAGTACTGGATCTGTCCCATCGTGCCCGCGTAGGAGAACGGCAGGATGGCCTCGGCCCCGTGCGTCGCGATGATCCGGCGCCAGCGCTCCGCGATCTCGCCGAAGGCGGCGGCCCACGTGATCCGCTCGAATCGCCCCTCGCCCTTGGCCCCGACGCGACGCAAGGGATGAAGCACGCGGAGGGGCGAATGGACGCGCTCGGCATAGGCGCGCACCTTGCCACAGATGACGCCCCGGGTGAACGGATGCGCGGGGTCGCCGGTGACGTCGGTCAGGCGTCCCTCCTCGACCGTGACCAGCAGCGCGCACGCCGACGGGCAATCGTGAGGACATACGGAACGCATCGCGTCAAAGGTATCATGGCCTTTGGATGCTCCAGCGCCTCCACCAGCTTTCGCCGTTTCAAACGCCGGAAGCCAGGCGCCTCGCCATCCTGTTCGGCGTCGTGTACTTCTCCCAGGGCATGTACCACGTGACCGATCAGATGGTCACGCTCACGCTCAAGGACCAGTTCGGGTTGTCGGCCGCCCAGGTCGCGAACTTCGGCTGGATCATCCTCATCCCGTGGGTGATCAAGCCCGTGTACGGACTGCTCTCGGACTCCGTGCCCCTCTTCGGCCGCCGGCGCAAGAGCTATTTCCTGCTGACGTGCACGCTCGCGACGGTGGCGGCGGTCGCGCTCTCCCTGATGGGCGCGCCGACGTACTGGCGCATGGCGCTCCTGATCACCATCATGAGCCTGGGCCTCGCCTTCACCGACGTCCTCACCGACGCGATGATGGTCGAGCGCGGCAAGCCGCTCGGGCTCACCGGCGCCTTCCAGTCCGTCCAGTGGGCCTCGATCAACGTCGCCACCATCCTGGTCGGAGCCATCGGCGGCTATCTCGCCGAGCGACGCGAGCTGCCCACGGGCTTCCTCATCGCCGCGTTCTTCCCGTTCCTGGCCCTGGTGATGGGCGCCACCTTCATCCACGAGGCTCCCGCGAAATCGCGGCGCGAAGAGTTTCGGGAGGCGTGGCAGGGCATCAAGCGGGCCGTGGGTCACCGCACGATGTGGGTCGTAGCCGGATTCATCTTCTTCTGGACCTTCAGCCCGTCGATCGGGATCCCGCTCTTCTACTACCAGACGGACACGCTGAAGTTCAGCCAGCAGTTCATCGGCCTGCTGGGGTCGCTCGGGGCCGCCGCGCAGATCGTGGGCGCCGCGTTCTATGCGCCCCTGTCACGTCGCTACCCGCTCCGGCGTCTCATCGAGTGGTCGATCGGCGTCGGCGTCGTCGGCACGCTCGCCTACCTGCTCTACAACGATTGGAAGTCGGCGATGATCATCGATATCACGTTCGGCGGCTTGAGCATGATCGTCCAGCTCGCCTTCCTCGACCTCGCGGCCAAGGCCTGCCCCCCTCATGCGGAGGGCACGTTCTTCGCGCTGCTGATGTCGGTTTACAACTTCGGCGTCCAGGGCTCGCAGGTCGCCGGTGGGTATCTCTACGACTGGATCGGCTATACGCCGCTCATCATCATCTCGGCGGCGTTCACGGCGGCGGCCTGGCTGCTCGTACCGCTCGTGAAAATCGACCGCATCGAGGCGGCCGCGCGCGCTGCGAAGGCCACGGCGATCGCCTGACCGAGGCGCCGGGTCAGCGAATCGGCAATCACACCGCCGTCGCCAACCCGATCACCTCGATTCCCGAGAACGACGCCAGGGACTGCGAGGCCGAAGACCGCACGTCGCTAGGCGATGCGCCGGGTGCGCGCCTCCTCGAGCGGGACCTGGCCGCGACGCCGGTAGTACCTCAGCGTCATCGGCTCGCCCGAGGCCATCCAGCCACCGATCACGCTGCCCATCAGACCGACCAGCACGCCGGTCAGATTCGACAGCGCGGTATTGCGCATGGCCGCCGCCACATCGGTCGCCGAGGAAACCGCGGTCGGCGTGGCGTGAAAGCCGGCCAGCGATCCCAGCCACCCGCCATAGCTGGCGAGCGTACCCGTGGCCGCGAGCAGCATCAGGATGGGAAGGGTGATCAGCCACGCGATCGCCCCATGGAGCACGGCCGGTTCGGCCCGGCGGAAGTCCGCGATCCGGGCGGCCACCCAGCCGCCGACCACGAAGGCGAAGAACGCGCCGCCGATGTTGAAGATGAGCGTGATCAACCGGACGTTCTTCCAGGTCGCCGCTTTCGAGACTTCGTGGGCGCCCACCGCGAATCCGATCAAACCGATGACGAGCCCGACGGCCAGCGCGGACAGCGCGCCAACGATGACCGCGCTCCAGACAACGGGCCAGGGTCTCCAACCCAGACCTCCGGAACGGGAGACGCCGCAATCGACGTGCCGGCTACTCGGCGGTGGCGGTCCGGTAGGCGCGGCGAAGCCAGGGCAGCACGAACCCCACGTCGGCGGGGCTCTCCACGTTGATCTCGATCCAGCCGCGACCGCCGAAGCGCCGGTGCGGGCGGGCGCCGGCGGCCAGCGCCCGCCGCTGCTCGTCAGGCCGCAGTCGGATCCACAAATCGTGCTCCTTCTCACGGACGGGGAAGCACGCGAACAGCGTCTCGCCCACGAAGTAGCCCCAGCGCCCGAACATGGGCGTGATCCTCACGCCGGGCCAGCCGCCGAGCGCGGTGTTGAGACGGTGGGCGGCGCCGGTTCCCCCGCGCTCGAGCGTGCGCCGAGTCTTGCGGCCTCGGCCAAGGCCGCGGATCCGACGGGTCATTGGAGCAGGTGGCCTGGTGTCGGCACGTGCGGCGCCTTATGGCCAGACCTGAGTGTAAGCGAAGCGCGCGCGATCGCTCACGCCACCGAAGTGCGCATCGTACTCGCTGCGCAGGAGTTTCATGTGGTCCGACGCCATGAGCCGGCGATACGTCGCCTCGTCCTGCAACTCGTACACCGCCATGTACTGGAACTTCTCCTCGCCTTCCAGCGCCTTGTAGCGGCGCGCGCTGACGACGCCCTTGAACTGCAAGACCTGGGGGACGTGCTCGTCGTTGTACCAGCGGTTGAACGCCTCTTCGCGGTCCTTCGTGATCGTCGCCTTCACCACGAACAGCACGGTCGCCATGGCGTCCTCCTCCCGTGTTTGCCCGGCATTCTAACCATTGACAGTGTTTCCGCGCCCGTGCGAAAAGAACACGTTTGATTCCTCGCGAAGGGAGTCGCTCATGGCGGGCTCGGCAGCGACACGCGTGAAGTTCGCGCCGGTGGAGGGTGCGGCGCCGCTCCTCACGCCGGTCTTTCTCGATTACCTCGTGGATCTCCACGATCGCTTCACGCCACGCATCGGTGAGTTGCTGGCCCGGCGCGCCGAGGCCCTGACCCGGGCGCACACCCGGGGCGTGCTCCCGTCGAATCCGCCGACGAGCGCCGCCACCACCGGCGACTGGCACGTGCCGCCCGTCCCGGCCGATCTCCAGAAGCCGGGCATCGAGATCTCGGGCCCCTGCTCGATCACCTCGATGTTCATCAACGCACTCAACCCCGGCCCCGAAGGCGAGCGCGCCGAGGGCGACCTGGACGACGACGAGGACTCCGGGGGACACCGGCTCGTCGACAGCGTCCGCGCCGCTCACAACCGCGTGGCCGCCGTGCAGCGCGAACTCCATTACTTCGACGCCGAGCGGAAGCGGGAGTACCGCGTCGCCGACGGAGAGCTGCCGTTCTTCATGCATCGTGAGCGCGGCCTCCACCTGGTCGAGCCCGAGATGACGGTGGACGGGACGCCAGTCAACGCCGCGCTCCTCGGTACCGCGTTGACGCTGTTCCACGCCGGCCGCGCCCAGGCCGAGCGCAACCAGGGCATCTACTTCTATCTGCCGAAGCTCGAGTTCGCGCCGGAGGCACGGCTCTATCGCGACGTCTTCGATCGCAGCCGCGAGCGGCTGCCGTGGCTGCGTCCCGCAACCATCCGCGCCATCGTGCTGGTCGAGTCGCTGCCGTGCGTGTACGAGATGGACGAGATGCTGTACGAGCTGGGGGCCTATGCGGCCGGGCTCAACGCCGCGCGCTGGGACCTCAAGGCCAGCATCTTCGAATACGTGATGGCCGACCCCAAGTCGGTCTGGCCGGATCGGTTCGGCGTGGACGTCAAGACGACGCCGTTCCTCAGCAACATCTTCCGGCGGCTCGTGGCGATCTCGCTCAGGCGCGGTGCCGTGCCCATCGGGGGCATGGCGACGGCGCTGCCGAATCCCGATCCCGACGTCAATCGCGCGGCCGGCGACGCGATCCGGGCCGACAAGGAGTGGGAAGCGCGCCAGGGCTTCATCCGCGCCTGGGTCGCCCACATCTTTCACATGAAGACGGCCGCGGATCCCTTCAAGCAGCTCATCGGCTCGGGGTGGAGACCGACCGCGGAGATGGCCCGGCCCGAGAACTATCCGATCCAAATCGACGTGCCGGACGGGCCGATCACGCTCGAAGGCACGCGCCGGAACTGTCGGATGGTGATCGAGTACGTCGAGGGCTGGCTGAACGGCCGCGGCGCCAAGGGCATCGACAGCCTCGAGGGCAAGCCGGGCATCCATCCCGCGCTCATGGAGGATCTCGCCACCGGCCGCATGTCGGTCGCCCAGATCGCGCAGCGGATCCTCCACCACGTGCGCTCGACCGACGGGGCCGGCGCGGCCCACGATTTCGCGCTGGTGAAGCGGCTGCTCGGTGAAGAGCTCACCGACATCGTGGCGCGGCGTCCGGCCGATCCCGCCGTGCAGGCGCGTTACCGCAAGTCGGGGAAGATCGCGATGCGCTGGATCAAGAACTACGTGGATCTGGACTTCCGGAGCCTGGCCTCCTACACGCGGGGCGATCTGGAGAAGATCGCGGCGAACGCTGACGCGTTCTGATCATTAACTTGGGGGGACCCGTCCCGCTTCCCCCCAACCCCCCCTCGTTCACGTTGCGCGTGACTGATTTATTGAGTTGGGGGGCCCGTTCCGCTCCCCCCAAACCCCCTCATTTGCGTTGCGACCGTTAATTACGGAAACCGATATTTACTGATGTGCAGGTGGACCCCGTGGCTCGAGGTCGGCTCGATGGTCACCTCGCCCGTGCCCCGCAGCAACTTCACGCGCTGGCGATCGCAGGCGCCGATGAGCGCGTCGAAGTCCTCGGCCACCAGCGAGAGCGCCACCATGCCCTCGCTGCCGCCGACTTCTTCGGCGGGCACGACGAGGAGCGCGCCCTGACCGACCGTCAGCATCGTCCGCGGCCCCCCGTTCATGGCCATCTCGGGCAGCGCGAAGAGTGACTGAAAGACGCTCACGGTCTGCTGCGGCTCGCGCGCGCCGATGACGAGACGCTTGAGGTGAAGGGGCGCCGACGGCGCCGGGGTCGGGCGATGGTCCGGCGTCGCCAGCTCGACGAGGACGCCGGCGCACGCCTTCGGATGCAGGAAGGCGATGCGCCCGGCCAGTCCCTGGCGGGAGGCGTGGTCGATCAGCGGGACGCCGCGCCGCTTCAGATCGGAGAGCTCGGCGTCCACGCTCGGCGTGTCGAGGCAGAAGTGGTGGAGACCCTCGCCGCGCTTGGCGAGAAAGCGTCCAACGGCGTTTTCGGGGTCGAGCGGCTCCAGCAGCTCGATCTCGGTGTCCCCCGCGCCGAGCAACGCGGCGCGCACGCCCTGATCGGCCACCTCGGCCTCGCGCAGCAGCGGCAGGCCGAGCGTGCCCTGGTAGAACGTGTACGCGTCCAACAGCCGCTTCACCACGATCCCGACGTGATGAATCCCGAGCACCACGGCCGAATCCTCCCCTAGCGGATGAATGCCGCGGCCCGGCGGGCGCGGGCGTCGGCGATGCGCACACGGTGATTCGGCAACAGCGTGCCGGGCAGCCGACGCGGTGAGAAGTATCGCAGATCGAGGGTCTCATCGCACGTCGTGAGCGCGCCAGACGTCGCCCGGCACTCGAAGCACGCGTTGACGTAGTGCCAGACGTGCCCGGTCGGATAGCGGACCACCTGGAGCGCTGGCTCCGAGTAGACGCCGATCAGCCGGCGCACGACCACGACCAGGCCGGTCTCTTCGAGGACTTCACGCCGCGCGGCCTCGGCCAGCGACTCGCCGATCTCGACCGACCCGCCGGGCAGGCCCCACTGCCCGCCGTCGGAGCGCTGCTGGAGCAAGAGCCGGCCACGCCGATCGAAGATCACGGCGGAGACGCTGGGGCGGACTCCGAGCGCCTGGGTGACGTCGGGCTCGAGCGTGATCACGAGGTGGCGGTGAAGAGCCGACCGAACTCGTTCCAGGGCATCGGCGCCGTGGCCGCCACGCCGGCGTTCTCCTCGACGTGCGCGACGGTCTTCATGCCGACCAGCGCCGTCCCCACGCCCGGCGTCGAACGCACGAACTGGAGCGCGCGCTGAGCATCGGTCTGGAAGCCGGGCAGGAACTCGGTGAGCATCGGCGGCAAATTCCTCGTGAGCTGTCCCTGGTGGACCGACGCCGCCGCCATGACGTAGATTTCGAGACGCCGCGCCGCCTCCAGCGCCGGCACCGTCTCCTTGCCCACGGGCTGATTGGCGCGCGTGAACGCCTCCGTCATGCCGAGATTGTAGGGAAGCTGGACCACTTTGAAGTGATGGCGGTCGCCCGCCACCGCGCGGGCCGCGCTCACGACCTCTTCGAGCGCGAGGAAGTCGGGATCGGTCGGCGCCTGGCGGTAGCCGTTCCACGTCGCCGTGCCATAGCAGCCGATCTTTCCCTCCTGGACCGCCTGCTCCAGCGCCGTGAACGCGTCGCGCAGCCGCTCGAGAAAGGCCGGACGCTCGAGCTCGCCCAGCTGACTCTCGGGGTTGTGCACGTAGTAGATGTCGATCGTCGCCAGCCCCAGATTCTGCCGACTGCGCTCGATCTGATCGGCGAGATACCGCGGGGTCATGCAGTGGGCACCCCCCACCACGTCGTCGGGCCGCACGATCCCGGTGCGCAGGTACGTGTCGGTGAAGTACGTGCGGGGATCCGTGTCGACGTTCGCGTCGAGCGGGATGTAGCCGCCCTTGGTGGCCACCACGACCTCGTCGCGTCGAAGCTCGGAGCGCGTGATGCGCTCGGCCAGCACGGCGCCGATCACGCGCTCGCTCCGCTGGTGGCGATAGTTCACGGCGGTGTCGATGACGTTGAGGCCGCGCTCGAGCGCCTGACCGATGGCGCGGCGGTAGAGGCTGTCGGTCGCGGCATCCTCGCGGCCCAGGTAGGTCCCCAGGCCCAGGCTCGACAGGTGGCCGGCGGAGTCTAGTCGGCGATAGTTGTCGGCCGCGACGGTGGAGGCGAATCGCTGCGCGTAGCGCGCCGTACCCTCGGGAGTCGCGCGGCCCTCGATCATGACCAGGCCACACGATAGACCACGAATGGCGATTTCCCCTCGATCAAACGGCTGCGCCGGCGCGATCACCGCGGTGATCGACCATGACTAGGGCGCGACGCGGAACGAGTAGCGGCCCGTCACGACATGACCGTCGGTCGACAGCACGCGCCACTCGAGCCGCCACGTGCCCGCCCCGAGGGCCGGCGCGGCGGCGTTCAGGCGGTCGGCCGGGCCGTCGGCCCGAATCTCCGCCCGCCGCGCCTCACCGTGCCCGTCCACGAGAAGAATGGTGCAGAGCCGCTTCTCGACCCGGTTGTTGAACCGGAGGGCGATCTCCGTCGGAGGCTCGGGCAGGAGCGCGTCAGCGGCGGGGGACGCTTCCAGCAGCAAGGAATGAGCCGCCACGGTCGCCGGCGCCACGGCGAGGACGGCGCCGAGCAGCACAGCCAGGAGCGCGTTCAACGCCAATCGTCGAGGACCAGATGGGTCGAGTCCTCGTAATCCTCCTGCTTGCCGCGCTGCATGCGGACCATGGTGAAGTCGACCTGGTAGCCCCACTTGATGAGGGTGCTGTAGGCCGACCAGTAGCGCGTGTAGACGGGAAGGATCACGCGCTGGACCCCGATCTCGGCCGCAGCCTCCTCGACGGCGGCCAGCGACTGCTCGAGGTTCTCCACCCGCTTGTGCTGCGGATCGAGGGCGAGGAACTTCACGTAGAGCGCCCCGGCCGGAGCTTCGCTCACACCCGGCGTGTGATAGACCGCGAAGCCCAGGAGTTCGCGGCCGCGCTCGAAGAGCAAGGTGTCGCCCAGGGCGAGGCCGTCGACGATCTCCACTTCCTTGGCCAGATCGAGCCCGCGGCAAACGGAGGTCGTGATCTTGTGGAAGCGGGCCAGCGCCGCCTTCTTCTTGGCCTCCTCGAGTGACGAGAACCGCTTCACGGTCAATCCGGCCTTTGGCGGCCGCGGCGTCGACGTTCGGCCGTCGCGGCGATCGAGCAACCGGCTGGTGATGGCCACGAGGCCCTTCGGCCGGTACCCGAACTTCGAATAGAGCAAGAGGTGCTTGGGGCTGGTCGGATACGTGACCACACCTTGCAACGCCGTCTTGTTCTCCTCGAAGAACTCCTCGACCGCCAGGATGAGCTGCTGGCCGATCTTCTGATTCTGATAGTTGGTGAGGACGGCCACGGGGCCCAGGAGGCCGACGGCCCCCCAGGTCACCGCCAGCGCCGCCCCCACGATCTTCGACTGGTCTTCCTCGGCCACGAAGCAGCCCCAGGGCTCCATGAGCCACCGGTGATGAACGTACTGGGCGCCGCCGAAGGGCTGGCGAGGACGCGTGCCGAGCTGCCGTTCGAGGAAATCGGTGAAGGTCTGCTCGATGACGTCGCGGGCCTTGGCGAGGTCACCCTTGCGAACGCGACGGATCTGAACCTTCGTCGAGCGGCCGTGAGAATCGATCCCGACGCGGTCGACCGCCGCCCTCACGCGGACACGCCCGCTAGATCTTCCAGCAGGGTGATGACGGCCGAATGATCGAGTCCGCCGCGTCCCTTGACGCGGAGCGCGTTGAACAGCTCCTGGACGGTGGCCGTGGCCGGCACCGGCACACCGAGCGCGCGGGCAGACTCCATGATGAGACCGAGGTCCTTGAAGTGGAGATCGATCTTGAACCCGGGCTTGTACGAGTTGGCGATGTAGTTGGGCGCCTTCTGATCGAGACACTTCGATCCCGCCAGCCCGCCGGCGAGCGCCTTCAGCGTCAGCTCGCGATCGAGCCCGGCCTTCTTGGCCAGCGTGAGGGCCTCGGCGAGCGCGGTGAGATTCACGGCGACGATGATCTGGTTGGCGAGCTTGGTGAACCCGCCGAAACCGAGCGGCCCGAGATACGTGATCGTCTTGCCCATGGCCTGGAAGATCGGCAGCACGGTGTCGAACGCCGCCTTGTCGCCGCCGGCCATGATGGAGAGCGCGCCGTCGATGGCGCCCTTCTCGCCGCCCGACACCGGAGCGTCCAACATCTTGACGCCCTTGGCTTCGAGCGTCTTGCCGATCTTCTGGCTCACGATCGGCGAGATCGTGGACATATCGACGAAGAGCAGTCCCGGCCGCGCGCCCTCGATGATGCCGTCCTTGCCCAGCGCCACGACCTCGACATCCGGTGAGTTGGGAAGCATGGTGATGAGGACGTCACATTGTCGGGCGACCTCGCGAGGCGAGGTCGCGCTCTTGGCGCCGGCACCGACCAGCTCGTCCACGGCGGCCCTGCTGCGGTTGTGGACAACCAGTGGGTAACCGGCCTTGATCAGATTTCTGGCCATGGGCCGTCCCATGATCCCAAGGCCAATGAATCCAACTGTTTGCGTCATGTATCCCCCGCGCGAGCCGAAATCCTCCACACCCTGGGGACGACCGCGCCGACCGTAGATATCATGCCATTTCGCGCCGGGTCAAGAAGGATTGCGCCGAGCTCATTTTGGCGCTATTTTACATCGGAATTAGTTACATTCACTAACTGAATGATTACACAGCCAATTGCGATTCTCGACGAGCATCCGGAGTGGTCGAGCCGGCTGATGGCGGAGCTTGGCCACCGCCGCCTCCCGTTCGAGAAGATCGACCCGTCCAGTCACGCCTGGGACCCACGCGATCGTTCGCGCCGCTATTCGGTCGTCGTGAACCGGACGAGTCCGTCATCGCACCGGCGTGGTCACGACAACGTGCTCTTCTATGCCGAGCCGCTGCTCGCGTACTGGCAAGGACTCGGCATTCCCGTGATCAATCCCGTCGCGGCGTGGCGCTTCGAAAAATCCAAGGCCCTGCAGATCGACCTCTTCGAGCGCCTCGGCGTGCGCTATCCCCGGACGATTGTCCTCAACCATCGGGAGCAGATCGCCAAGATGATCGATCGGTTGCGCTTCCCCGTGCTGCTCAAGCCAAACATCGGCGGCTCGGGCGCCGGTATCGTCCGCTTCGATTCGCCGGCCGCGCTCGAGGCGGCGCCGGCCCTTCACTTCGGGCCCGACGGCACGGCGCTCCTCCAGGAGCACGTCGAGCCCGCAGGAAACGCGATCGTCCGTGTCGAGGTCCTGGACGGCGAAGGGCTCTATGCGATCCGCATCGTGCGCGCGGCCGAGAGCTTCAATCTCTGCCCGGCCGATCTCTGCCAACTGCCGGCGCAGGCCACGGATGTATCACTGGGCGCCTGCTCGGTCAGCCCGACGCCGGGGCTCGCGGTCACTCGCTACGATGCGCCCGCGGCCTGCGTCGAGACCGCGCAGCGACTCACTCGCGCGGCGTCGATCGACGTCGGTGGGGTCGAGTACCTGGTGAGCGCTGAGGACGGTGAGGCGTACTTCTACGACGTCAACGCCACGTCGAACTTCGTGGCGAACGCGCTGGAGGTGCTAGGCTTCGACCCCTTCGTCCGCTTCGCCGACTACATCGGGCGCGTCGCGACGCGCTAGGCCTTCCGCCCCCAGAGATCCTTGGCCAGCCAGTCGAGGCCGAGGTCCTTCAGCGTCTTCGCCAGCGGCTTGCCGGTCTTCCGGTCGTAACCGACCTTCTCGTACCAGAGATCGATCATCTTCGGCCACTGCGCGCTGATGGCCTGCCCCTTGGCCGGGCCGTCGTGGGGCGTCGAGCCGTAGCGGGCCGATGGCTTCTCGAGGTCGGGGCCAATCCCGCAGCGAATGCGCACGGCGCGGAAGATGGCAGCAACGCGGCGGCCGAAGCGCATCGACTCGTCCACCGTGTAGTTCCAGCCGGTGGCCGCGTTCAGCGCTCGGCAGAGGTTCTCCAGTCGCGTGCGGCCGGTGAAGATACAGATGCCGATCGAGTCTTCGAAGTGGCGCCGGCCACGGATCCCCGCGACCATCATCACCACTTCCTCACCGGCGAACGGATTGATGCGCGACGGCAGTCCCAGTTCGGTGACGTGGACGGGTACCCCGCTCTCAAGCGTGCCGGTCGACGACGTGCACGTGTCGAGCATTTCATCCCAGCGGGCGCGATGGTCGTGGCCACGTGGCGAGCAGCCCTGGTGCGTGTAGATCGCCGCGTCCTTGGCTGCGCCACCCAGCTTCTCCGAGGCGCGCTTGACGCCTTCGGCGAGCACGTCGCCGAAGCCCTGCCGCCGGTTCACCATCTGCAGCAGCCGGTCGGCGCCCTTGATGTCGCCCCATTCGAGGCGGAAGCCGAGCTGTTTCTCGGTGATGAGGCCGCGCTCCTGGCACTCCATCACCCACCCGCACAGCCAGCCCCACTCGTTGACGTCGACGCACGCACGGTCGAGCTGCGTGTTGAGCCAGGACACGCCTTCCTTGTCGCGCGCCCCGATCGCCCAGCCGGCGCCCGACCAGCCCTCGTACTCCGGCTCGTCCACGATGTTGCCCTTGAAGTCGCCGCTCCGGATGACCTGCATGTGGCAGTGGTGCATGCCGCAGGCGTTGCACTGATGGCCGCGATGATCGAAGCCCTCGCGGAGCTTCGGCGCCTCCCAGTTGGTGAGCTCGTCGTAGGGGACGTTGGTCGTGTAGTTCTTGATGGGCAGCGCGCCGAGCTTGCCGAGGTTCACGACGCCGGGCAGCGTGCCGTACTCGTAGAGCGACTTCGCCGACGGATCGGTCTTGAGATCGTGGGCGATGTCGTCGGCGGCCTGGACGGTGCCGCGGTAATCGGCCGCCTTGAGCGATCCGGTGCCCTTGACGATGGCGACGGCCTTCAGCTTCTTCTTGCCCATCACGGCGCCCACGCCGTTCTTCGACGCCACGTGGCCGTAATCACCGTGGATCGCCGCGAAGCGCACGAGGTTCTCGCCGGCCGGGCCGATGGCGTACACAGAGAGCTGATGACCGGAGAGTCCGGTCTCGCGGTTCAACGCTTCCTGGGTCTCCCAGGTGTCGAGGCCCAGCAACGACTTGGCGTCGCGCAGCTCGAGGACGCCATCGTTGATGTAGAGGTAGACCCAGTCCTTCGACTGTCCCTGAACGATGATCCCGTCGTAGCCGCAGTACTTGAGGTTGGTGCCGAAGAAGCCGTTGGCCTGCGTCGACGTCGGGCCGTTGGTCATGGCGCCGATCGTCACGACGGTGAGCGCGCCCGTGCCCCACACCGGCAAGCCGGCCATCGGCCCGGTCGCGAGCACCAGGCGATTGTCCGGGTGGTCCCACGCCACGTTGCCCTTGCCGCCACGCGTGGCCGTCTCGCGATACAGGATGATGGCGCCGAGCCCGGCGCCGCCGAGGTATTCGCGCATGTCGGCCGGCGACCACGGCTCGGCCCAGCACTTCTTCTTCGAGAGATCCACGCGCAGCAGCTTGCCGGCGTAGGCGCCGGGCATCTGGGGCGTGGCCGTCGTCGGCGCTCGCTTCGTCAACACTGGAGTCATACGGCCACCGGGGTTTCTCCGGGCGCCTTGGCCGGGCGGCCCAGCACGGTTTCGGAGAGCAGACGGCCCGCGGTGTTCACCGCGATGTAGGCCGGCTTGATGTCGAACGGGTTCTTTTTCAAGTAGTCCTTGAAGCGTCCGAGGCCCACCTGCGACTGGACGAGGCCCTTCAGCATGCCGACGTCGTTGGTGGTCCAGATGTCGCTCGAGGGACCGAGGATGATGGCGCCGCTGAGGCGGTCGCCCGTCCACAGGAGCTTGCGATACGCGTGCCGGTCGCGCTTGACGCCGGCGGTGGCCTCCGCCTTGGCGTCATCCCAGGCGCCGAACGACGCGACGTCGAGGTGGCAGACCTCGACGATGTTCATCACGAGACTGCCCACGTAGCCGACCGCGCGGCCGGCCATGTTGGCGCCCACCACGCGGCCGTGCTCCTGGGCCGTGGGCTCGATCGCATGCACGACACCGGCCTTGGAGAGCCGATCGGGGCCTTCGGCGACGTCGCCGGCCGCGTAGACGTTGCCGACGTTGGAACGCAGATGGTCGTCGACGACGACGCCCTGATTCACGCGGATGCCCGAGCCCTTGAGCCACTCGAGATTGGTGCGGATGCCCGTGGCCATGATGACGACGTCGCACACGAGGTCACTGCCCTTGGCGAACTTCAGCCGCTTCTTGCCCTTGACGTCCTCGATCTTGCTCAGGCGGGCGTCCGTCCTGATGGTGACACCGTGCCGCGTCAGCCAGTCTTCGACGAGGCCAGCCCCGGTGTCGTCGATCATCCGCGGGAGGATGCGCGGCGCGATCTCGACGATGGTGAGCTTGGCGCCGAGCGACAGGACCGAGTTCAGGATCGTGAAGCTGATGAACCCGGCACCGACCATCACCACGTGACTGCCCGGCGCGACATCGGCGATGAGGGCGCGGCACTGGTCGAGCGTCCAGAACGAGTGCACGCCGGGCAGGTCGGCGCCGGGGACCGGCGCTTTCACCGCCGACGACCCGGTCGCGATCAGGCAGTCGTCGTACTCGACCCTGGTGCCGTCGTCGAGCGTGCACACGTTGGCCTTGGTGTCGAGGCTGGCGGCGCGTCGTCCGACGTGCGTCTTGGCGCCCCACTGGGCGAGCACCGCCGCGGTGGCCGTGAACACGTGAGACTCGGAGATCGAACGATCGAGGTAGTAGGGCAGCACCATGCGCGAGTACGGCTTCTCGGCGCTGACCAGCGTGATCTCCGAGCGCTCCGCCTCTTCCTCGCGAATGGTGCGAATCGCGTTCATCCCCGCGGTGCCGCCGCCGATGATCAGATGCCGTCGCGCCATCATTCAGTCCTTTTCAGCGCTCGCCGAGTTTCGGTCATTTCGCATCCGCACCTCGCACCGCGGCTCGACGCGCCTCGGCTCGCACTACCAGTCCTTTTCAGCGCTCGCCGAGTTTCAGTCATTTCACCGCTCGGCTCGTTCGACGGACGATCCTCGCCTCGCACCGCGGCCCGACGCCGCACTACCGCAGCCCCACGAGCAAGCGCTGGGTGCGCTCGGCCGCGAACTCGGCCAGCCAGTCCGACGTGGCCACGTCCTCGTAGGTGATGGCCGCGGTCGGGCAGGCGTGGGCGCAGGCAGGATCGCCGCCGCAGAGATTGCACTTGAAGGCCTTGCGCGTGGAAGGGTCGTAGAACATCGTCCCGTAGGGACAGGCGATCGTGCAGAGCTTGCAGCCGACGCAGCGATCGTCGACGACGTCCTTGGCTCCGGCCGCGTTAATGGTGATGGCGCCGACCGGGCAGGCCGTCATGCACCAGCCCTCGGCACACTGCACGCAGGTATAGGGGGCGTAGGAGGTGTGGCCCTCGAACGGCGACACCCGGATGACGGATTTCGCCGGCTGATACGTACCGGTCTGCATGTACGAGCAGGCCAGCTCGCAGCGCAGGCAGCCGGTGCACTTCTCGGGAGTGATCCTGAGTACGCTCACCGCTTGGTCCGTCCCTTCCGTCGGCCGCGGCCTTCGAGGCGGGAGATGAACTCGTCGAGCGGCATGGCGGCCATCGTCATGCCGGCCACGCCTCCGCGCGCGCCCAGCTCGACCGACATGCGCGTGATGGCCGCGTTGTCGGCGGCCTCGATGATGGTCACGAAGTCGTAGGGCCCGAGCACCGCGTACTGGGCGACGACGCGCGCGCCCATGCGCTCGACGTCGGCGTTGACCTTCCGGATCCAACCCGGCCGCTCACGGAGGACCTTTCGTCCGGATTCCGAGAGCGTGCTGAGCATCACGTAGAAACTCACGCTCGGGCCTCCTTTGCGCGCAGCGGGGTGGAGTATATCACTCGGTCACACGGGTGCGTTCCCGTCGGACGGCTTGAGGAACTGGTACACCGACGTGAAGTCCTTGCGCCCGAGGCCGTGCGACGACGCGAGCCGCAGCACCTGCTGAGCGGCCGGCGCGACGACGACGGGCACGCGCAGCGCGCGGGCGGCGTTGACGGCCAGGCCGAGATCCTTGGCCATGAGATCGGTCATGAAGCCAGGAGCGTAATCACGCGTGGACGAGGCGCGAGCCACGATGCCGGGCACCGGGTGCATGTTCTCCATGAGCCACGTGTTGCCCGACGACTTGGCGATCACGTCGGTCAGGATCTTGGGATCGACGCCGAAGCCTTCGGCGATGCGGAACGCCTCGCTCACGGCCACCGCGGCCACCCCGGCGATGAGGTTGTTGCAGAGCTTGGCGACTTCACCGCTGCCCACGGGGCCGACGTGGAAGACATTGGCGCCCATCGCGGCCAGCACCGGCCGCGCGTCCTCCACGTCCTTGGCCTCGCCGCCGACCATGATCGCGAGCGTCCCGTCCTGGGCGCGCGGCACGCCACCGGACACGGGCGCGTCGACGAAGCGTATCCCAGCCTCGTGCAGCCGCTCGGCCACGCGGCGCGAGACGGCCGGCTCGATCGTCGACATGTCGATGCAGAGACGGCCGCGCATCACGCCTTCGAGGACACCGGCGGGGCCGAGATAGGCCTGCTCCACGTGCGACGACGATGGAAGCATGGTGACGACGATCTCGGCCTGCTTGGCCGCCTCGGCCGCCGAGCCGGCCTGTGTGGCGCCGGCCCGAGCCGCGGCCGCGAGGGCCGCGGGCACGATGTCGTAGGCGACGACGGCGAAGCCCTTCTTCACGAGGTTGGCGGCCATGGGCGCGCCCATGGTTCCGGTGCCGATGAACGCGACGTTCATGAACGTCCTCCTTCCGAATATCCGATGAGCTTCACGACCTCGACATGATCGCCGGACGCCAGCGTTCCCGCCATCGCCTCCTGGAACCAGCGGATCGCCTCGCCGGTCACTCGCGTCCACTCGTCATCTACGCCTCCAGCACCATCTGGGTCTGTACCGTCATCGCCAGCAGCCGGCCCGATTCGTCCGTCACGCGCGTCTGCCACACCATCGTCCGTCGGCCGCGGTGCAGCGGTGTCGACTCCGCGCGGACCACGCCGTCACGTCCAGCCGCGAAGAAGTTCGTCTTCGACTCGAGCGTGGTCGTCGTCGTCCCCGGCGGAAGGTTGAGAAACGTCGCCGTCGCGCCCACGATGTCGGCGAGCGCCATCACCGTACCGCCGTGGAGCGGCCCGCCGACGGTTCGGAGCTGGTCACGGATGTCGACTTCGGCCACGACCCGCTCCCGGCTCGCTTCCACGAAGCGCACACCGAGGAGCTCGGTGAGCGTTCCCCGGTGATGAGCGTCGATGTCCTTGGGATCGATCGTCATCTCACCTTCGCTATAATCCGGCGTCAGTGCTGCGTGGCCTCGTCCTCATCGGCCTGGCGGCGGTCTCCTGGGGTACCACCGGCTCGGTGACCACGATCCTCATCGCCCGGTCCGACGCCGAGCCCCTCCTCATCGGTGCCGCCCGCATGTGGGTGGCGGCGCTCGTGCTCGTCGCCGGGGCCACGGCCGTCGGCGCGGGCCCGACGCGCACCGCCCGCGCGCTGCCGCACTGCCTCGCGATGGGGGCGTGCATGGCGCTCTACCAGGCGGCGTACTTCTCGGCCGTCGCCATGACGGGCATCGCGGTCACCGCCCTCATCGCCATCTGTTCGGCTCCGCTGATGATCGCCATGCTGGCCGCCGCCCTGCTCGGCGAACGTCTCACGCGACGGACCAGCGCCGCGCTCGCTCTCGGCGTGATCGGCACGGCGCTGCTCATCGCGACTCCGTCGACCATGACGGGATCGGCCTCTCGCTTCCTGATCGGCATCGCGCTCGCGCTGGCCGCGGGGCTTTCGTACGCGGTGTACGTGGTCATCGCCAAGGCCGCCGTCGCGCGGGCGGATTCGCTCGCCGTCACGGCGGTCACGTTCTCCGTCGCCGCGGTCCTGACCCTGCCCTTCCTCGTCTGGACACACGCGCCGCTGGCCCAGGCCGCGCGGAGCTGGCCGTGGCTCCTCTACCTCGGCGCGATCGCGACCGCAGGCGCCTATGCGCTCTACACGCTCGGGCTGCGCCACGTGCCGGCGTCGGTCGCGGGAGTCGTGACGCTGCTCGAGCCCTTGACCGCGACGCTGCTCGGCGTGTGGGTGTTCTCCGAACGCCTGGGCGCCGCCGGTCTCGTCGGAGCGCTGCTCCTCTTCGCCGCGATCTGGCTCACGCTTCCCCGTGTAGCCGCCAGGGGCGTCGGGGCCGCGCCCATCTGAATCAGCCCGGTGACGTCGGTCCGGAGTTGGATCGTCGACCGAGACACCGCTGGCTCGAGAGCCGGCCGGCTTCAGCCGACCTCGATGGGCCGCGACACGGCGCGGCTGAAGCAGGTGTTCGGCACGACGGACGAGTGCTTGCCCGGGCCGCCGGCAACGACGACCAGCACGTCGTCGGGCGACGGCACCTGGGGCGGCCGCACCTCGTCATCGCGCAGCGCCATCATCCACGCCGGCCAGTCGTGCATGCCCCACATCCCACCGAGCTTCAGCGTCGCCAGAGGCAGCCGGGCGTGCTCGTACACGAAGCGCTGCACGTCGGCGCGCGTGAGGCCGTCGCCGGCGATCGTGCGTGCGTGCTCGGGGCCGAGCACGACCAGGAGCTGGCTCTGCGAGAAGTACCAGCCGACGTTCGAGCCAAGCGTCGCCGCCGTGTGACTGACGGTGGAGAGGATCCCGCTGGCCGTCGTCGAGGCGTGGTCGTTGACGTTGTGGGGGCCCTCGCCGCCGTAGACGGTGACGGCGTCACCGTCCTGGAGCGGTCCCCAGGGCGAGGCCTCCTCGTTTTCGGCGATGCAGTACGAGAACTTGGCGGGGCTGCCCTGCGTGGCCATGTCGTGGCGTCCCGGCCAGGCGCCGCCGACGTTCATGAGGATCAATCTGAGCGCGCGACCGATCGTGGCGTTGGCGCGGAAGCCAGGGCCGAAGCACCCGCTGCCCGCGTGCAGTCCGATGCGTCGCCCATAGGCGCCGTTGACGATGACCAGCGGCGCCACCGGATGGGTCGTCGCCTGCACGCCGTAGAGGTTGAAGTCGGGATCGAGCATCGCGTCCACCGCGGCGACGATGACCGGAAAGTACTCTGGACGGCAGCCGGCCATCACGGCGTTGACGGCGACCGCCTCGAGCGTGGCCGTCCGCCACAGCGGGGGCATGGCCCCGAGCGCTCGCTCGGGCTCGGCCTCTCCGAGCATCGCCCGCACGCGGTCGGCCGTCGGAGGGACGATCGGCAAGCCGTCGCACCACTCGCGGGCGACGAACGCCTCGAGAACGGCCTCGGGCGCGTCGTCGACTTCGATGGACCGGAGCGCGGTGCTCACGCGGGGCCGAGAAGACTCGCGAGCTGCTCGACGGCCTGCTGGGCCCGGCGGGCGACGGATTCCGGTCGCTCGCCACCCAGCGGATGCTCGATCACCAGCAAGGGCAGGCCGGCCACGCCGCGCGCCGAGAGCTGGCGCACCGCCAGCCCCTGAAAGGCCGTGGTCGCGATGAGACCCGCCGCGGTTCCGACCTTCGCCACTTCGAGGGCGTCGTGGAGACTCCACGACGTGCACGACCCTCAGTCGGCGGAGCCGGCGAAGACGACGTCGCACGTCTTCGCGAGCTCGACGATCAGCTCGGCCGCCGCCGGTGTCGAGGCGTTCGCCTTGCGCCGGTGGACCACGGCCTTCACGCCGTGACGCTCGCGCAGGAGCGCGCCGAAGTCGGTGACGAGACGGTCGAAGTTGTGCTTGGTGTTGTCGAGGAAGCCGATCGTGCGACCGGAGAGATCGTGCGGCAGCGCGGGCACCGAGACGCGCTCGCCGGTGTCGATCCCGGTCGGACTCAGCACGCGGATCACCGTCATTGCATCCTCCCGTCGAAGGCGGTCATTGTACCCCCCGCCGAAATCCGATGGAGCGGCTCAGCAGCCGTCCGAGCGTCGTGTGCAGCTCGCTCAGGATGGAGCGCTTGACGCGGATGCTGATCGTCTCGACCGGCTCACGCTGGCCCTGGCGGTGGATGACGAGGGTCCCCGTGAACTCCTCGGCCCGCTCGTCGGTGGCGCTGAGGCCGCGCAAGGTGAGCACTTCCCACGTCTCGTTCATGGGCGGTATCTTACCCGAGTGCGCTGCCCATGATCCTCGCGCTCGACGTCGGCACCTCCTCGGCGCGGGCCGCCCTGTACGACGAGTCCGGCGTCCCTGTGCCGCGTCGGTTCCATCGCGTCGCCTACGAGCCGACGATCACCGCCGACGGCGGTGTCGAGCACGATCCCAACGTCGTGCTGGCCGCCGTGGCCACGTGTCTCGACGCCGTGCTCACCGGCCCCGGGCTGCCCGACGTCGCCGGCGTCGGCGTGGCCACCTTCTGGCACGGGCTCCTCGGCTTCGACGCGACCGGCCACGCCGTCACCCCGATCTACATGTGGGCGGATACGCGGAGCGCGCGGGAGGCCACGCTCCTGGCCGGCGCGCTCGACGAGGCCGCGCTCCACGCGCGCACCGGCTGCTACATCCACACGTCGTACTGGCCGGCCAAGCTCCGCTGGCTCGCGCGCGAGCGTCCGGCCGAGCTCCAGCGCGTCACGCGCTGGGGTTCGATCGGCGAGCACCTGGAGCACGCGTTCTTCGGTGAGGCCGCCACGAGCGTGTCGATCGCCTCCGCGACAGGACTCTTCGATCACGCCCGGCTGCAGTGGGATCCGACGGCGCTGGCCGCGGCCGGGATCGAGACGGCCCAGTTGTTTCCGCTCGTGGATCGTCACGAGCCGCGGCGCGATCTTCGGTCCGCGTGGGCCCGTCGCTGGCCGGCGTTGCGCGGCGTGCCCTGGTTCCCGGCCGTCGGCGATGGCGCGGCGGGCAACGCCGGCTCCGAGTGCGTCGATCCGTCGCGTGTCGCGCTCAACCTGGGCACGTCGGCGGCGCTTCGCACGATGACGACCGATTCCAGTCCGCCCCCGCGGGGTCTCTGGCGGTATCGGCTGGATCGCCGCGTGGCCCTCGTCGGCGGTGCGCTGAGCGAAGGCGGCAACCTCCTGACGTGGTGCCGTGAGGTCCTGCGCCTGCCCGACGGTGCCGCCACCGAGGCCGCCGTCGCCGCGCTGCCCGCGACCACCCACGGCCTGACGGTCCTGCCCTTCATCGCGGGGGAGCGCGCACCGGGGTGGCGCGGAGATCGACGCGCGAGCATCACCGGCCTGGGACTGGACACGACGGCCGCGCACATCATGCGGGCGATGCTCGAAGCCGTCGCCCTGCGCCTCGGGATCGTCTACGAGTTGCTGGGGCCGTGTCTCGCTCGCGATCACGTGGTCGTGGCCTCCGGTGGCGGCTTCGCTCACGCCCGGACGTGGGCCCAGATCATCACCGACGTTCTCAACCGGCCGATCACGGTGCTCCACGATGAAGAGGCGACGAGCCGGGGCGCCGCGCTGCTCGCGCTCTCGGCCCTCGGCCGGCGCCCCGAGCTCGCGTCGGGGCGTCCACCCGACGGGGACACGCTCCGTCCGGACGCCGCGCGCCACGCCCATTATCGTGAGGCACTGGCGCGGCAACGCGCGCTCGACGCGAAGCTGGCGTGAGCCGGTATGATGTGGCCATGGACGACAGCCTCACGCTGAAGATCTTCGACGACGCGAGCGCGCTGGCCACCGCCGCCGCGCAGACCATCGCGTCCATCGCGAGCGAGGCCGTCTCCGCCCGCGGTCGCTTCACCGTCGCGCTGTCGGGCGGCGGCACACCGCGCGAGACCTACATGCGCCTGGCCCAGCCGCCGTACGGTGAGACGGTGCCGTGGCCGCAGACCTTCGTGTTCTTCAGCGACGAGCGCTGTGTACGGCACGACCACCCCGAATCCAATTACCGGATGGCCCAGGAAACGCTGCTCGCCAAGGTTCCGATTCCCGCGAGCCAGATCTTCCCGATCCTCTGTGAGCACGGTGCCGAGAGCGACGCGGCCGCCGCCGGCTACGCTCGCGCGCTCAGCGAGGTGTTCGGTCTCCGCCGGGGCGAGTTGCCTCGCTTCGACTTGATCCTGCTCGGCGTCGGGATCGACGGCCACACCGGGTCGCTCTTTCCCGGATCGCCCGCGCTGAAGGAAGTCTTTCGCCCGGTCGTGGCGGTCCACGCCGCGGCAGCGGCGATTCCCGAGCGCATCACCCTGACCTATCCCGTCCTGAACAATGCGGCGCACGTGATCTTCCTCGCCGCCGGCGCCGAAAAGACCAAGGTCGTTCGCTCCGCGCTCAAGGAAGGCGTGCTGCTGCCCGCCGGCATGGTTCGTCCCGCCAACGGGCGTCTCGTGTGGATGCTCGATCGCGCCGCGGCCGCGCTCCTGGGCCCCTGACGTGGGCCACGTCATCGAGGATCCGGATACGCTCGCCGGGAGGTATGCCTGATGGACCTGGGACTGATCGGTCTCGGGCGGATGGGCGGCAACATGGCCACGCGTCTGGTGCGGGGCGGACACCGGATCGTCGGCTTCGATCCCTCGTCCGCCGCGCGTCAGGCGGCACAGACCGGCGGCATCGAGACGGCCGCCTCGCTTCGCGAGCTCGTGACGGCGCTGCCGATCCCGCGCGTCGTGTGGATCATGGTCCCGGCCGGCGAGCCCACCGAGATCGCGCTGCGCGACCTGGCCGAGCTCCTCGCCCCCGGCGACACGATCGTCGAAGGCGGCAACACCCACTACAAGGACGACGTCCGTCGTGCGCCGGGGCTCGTGGCGCGCGGGCTTCGGTACGTCGACGCCGGCGTGAGCGGCGGCATCTGGGGCCTGACCGAAGGCTACTGTCTGATGGTCGGCGGCGAGCGCGACGTCGTGCAGCGCCTGGCCCCGATCTTCACGACGCTGGCACCGCCCGATGGTTGGCTGCACGTCGGCCCCGTGGGCAGCGGCCACTACGTGAAGATGATCCACAACGGCATCGAGTACGGCCTGATGCAGGCGTACGCCGAGGGCTTCGAGCTGATGTCGGAGTCCGACTACGGCCTCGACCTGGCGGCGATCGCCCGACTCTGGAACCGCGGGAGCGTCGTGCGCTCGTGGCTGCTCGAGCTGGCCGCCGGCGCGCTCAGCCACGATCCCAAGCTCGCCGCGATCAAGGGCTGGGTCGAGGATTCGGGTGAGGGCCGGTGGACGATCGCCGATGCCGTCGAGAAAGCGGTGGCCGCGCCGGTGATCACGGCATCGCTCTACGCGCGCTTCCGCTCACGTCGCGAGAACTCGTTCGCGGACCGGCTGCTGGCCGCGCTCCGCAACGCCTTCGGTGGCCATGCCGTCCGTCGATGAGCCGTTCTCGCTGGTGATCTTCGGCGCGTCCGGCGACCTGACGCGCCGGAAGCTCATCCCCGCGCTCTTCGCGCTCTACGCGACGCGCACGTTACCCGAGCCCTTCACCGTCGTGGCCGTGGCCCGCACGGAGATGACCCACGACGACTTCCGGCGCAGGATGCGGGAGGCCGTCCGCGAGCACGGACGCGTGCAACCGCCGTCCGAGTACGTGTGGGAGCGCTTCGCCCAGGCGATCTACTACCTGCCGGGCGATCCGAAGGACCCCGCGTTCTCTACCGCGCTCAAGGCATTCCTGAGCGACGGCGAGCAACGCCGGGGCGGGCCGGCCAATCGCATCTTCTACTGCGCGACGCCCCCGAGCCTCTACGACGACATCGTCGAGAACCTCGGGAGCTCCGGCCTGGCCCAGAGCCGCAACGGCTTCACCCGCATCGTCATCGAGAAGCCGTTCGGCCACGACCTCGAGAGCGCCCGGGCCCTCAACCGGCAGCTCCGGCGCTACTTCGGCGAGGACCAGATCTACCGCATCGATCACTATCTCGGGAAGGAGACCGTCCAGAACCTCCTCGTGCTGCGCTTCGCCAACCAGATCTTCGAGCCGCTGTGGAACCGCAACCACGTCGCCCACGTGCAGATCACGGTCGCCGAGGCCATCGGCGTGGAGACGCGTGGCGCGTACTACGAGGAGGCGGGTGCCCTGCGCGACATGGTGCAGAATCACCTGCTCCAGCTCCTCTGCCTCATCGCGATGGAGCCGCCAGTGACGTTCGACGCCTCGCCGGTCCACGACGAGAAGAACAAGGTCCTGGCCGCGATCCATCCGATCGATTTCAGGCAGATCGACGACGCGGCGATCCGCGCGCAATATGGAGCCGGCTTCGTGGAGGGCCGTCCGGTCGTCGCGTACCGCAACGAGAAAGGCGTGGCGCCGGACTCCCGCGCGGAAACGTACGTGGCGCTCAAGCTCTTGATCGACAACTGGCGATGGGCGTCGGTGCCGTTCTACCTGCGCGCCGCCAAGCGCCTGGCCAAACGAGCCAGCGAGATCGCGATCCACTTTCGCCGGACGCCCCACATGATCTTCCGGCGCCAGCCCGACGGGGTCGAGCCGAACATGCTGCTCATCCGCATCCAGCCGGACGAGGGCCTCTCGCTCACGCTGGCCGCCAAGGTCCCTGGACCCGACCTCAAGCTCGGTCTCGTCAAGCTCGACTTCGAGTACCGCGAGGTGTTCGGGGGCCAGTCTCCCGAGGCCTACGAGCGGCTCTTGCTCGACGTGATCCACGGCGACGCCACGCTGTTCGCCCGCGGCGATTGGGTGGAGATGGCGTGGCAGATTCTCGACCCCCTGCTGAGAACGTCGGCGCGCGACACCGCGAGCCCGCTACCGATGTACGAGGCTGGATCGTGGGGACCGCGCGAGGCGGACGCATTCATCGCGAAAGACGGGTTTCGCTGGCACAACCCGTAGGTTGGAGACGCACAAAGCGCTCTGACTATTGAGTTGGGAGGGGGGACAGGAGTCCTCCCCTCCCAAACCCACCCCTTCGCGCGAGGCACGACAACCCGGGTCGCTTCGCGCGCAACGGATCTGAAAGGAGGTCCTCCCCTCCCAAACCCACCCCTTCGCGCATGGCGCGACTACCCGGGTCGTTTCGCGCGCGGTGGAGTTGAGGAGGGGGGAGGACTCCTGTCCCCCCTCCCAACTCAACAATCAAAACGCGCGGCTGAACCTCGCCCGTTAGTCGCGCGTGGCCGGCCGCCGACTACTTCGTTTCGGCGGTCGGAGGCGGCAGCGCGCGCGAGGCCGTCATCTCGACGTAGGTGTAGTAGAGGCCTTCCCACACGCGGACCTGCAGCGAGTTACCGGCCTTCTCATACACCTGCGTCGTACCGTGCGTCGACGCCGACGTGTTGCTGATCGCGCGCCAGCCGTTGGCCTCCATCATGGTTCGCATCGCCACGGCCAGGCTCCCCATCTCGATCCGCCCGCGGTAGATCAACCGCGCCGCCTTCACGGACGGCGACTCGATGATCACCGACTGGTCCTCGACGTAGGAGAGGCCCTTCGGCACGGGGATGTCTTCGAACTCACTCCGGAGGGGTCGCGACTGGGACGTGACGCACGCACCGGTCAGGAAAACGACGAGCGACACGAGAACAAGGCGTTTTGCTCGCATAGCGGGAGCGTAGCAGGTGCATGTCCCGGTTCAAAAGAAAATTGCCGCGGGGACGTCTCAGACGAGCCGAATCAGACGAGCGAAGTCCGCTTCCACGGTACGTGCCACGTCCGCGAGCTGACGAGGCGACAGCTCCTCGTCGAGGATCAAGACCACGATCGCTCGGCCACGCTTGGATTTACGGCCCACGTGCATGGAGGCGATGTTCACGCCGAGGCCGCCGAGCATCGTCCCGATCCGTCCGACCATGCCGGGACGGTCTTCGTAGGAGAGGACGAGGATGTAGCCCTCGGGCGTGAACTCGATGTTCAGATCGCGCAGGCGCACGATGCGCGGCTGTCCGAAGAAGACCGTCCCCGCGATGATCTTCCGGCCCTCGCGCGTGTGAGTCACGACCGTCAGGAGACTGCCGTACCCGTGCGTCTCCTCCTCGGTGGTGGTCGTGACGGCCACGCCGCGCTCGCGGGCGACGAGATGCGCGTTGACGAGGTTCACGGGGCCCGCCATCACCGGTGCGAGCAGCCCGGCCAGCACGGCGCGGGCCAGCAGCTCGGGATCACGCTGGGCCAGCGCGCCCGCCACCTTCACCTCCACGCTCGACAGGTGCTCGGGATCGAGCTGGACGCTGAAGCGCCCCAGCCGATCGGCCAGCGCGAGGAACGGCCTCATCTCCTCGAGCGCCCCGACGTCACCGACCGGGATGTTCACCGCGTACTCGACGAGCGCACCGTCGCGGAACGCGACGAGCTGGCGCGCGACGTCGAGGGCGACGTTGACCTGAGCCTCGGCGGAGTTGGCGCCGAGGTGCGGGGTGACGACGACGGCTGGATGCGCGATGAGGCGCCGGACGACGTCGCTCTTCGGAGGCTCCTCGGTCCACACGTCGATGGCCGCCCCCGCGACCTGCCCGGACTCGAGCGCCGCGAGCAGATCGGCCTCGTTGATGATCCCCCCTCGCGCACAGTTCACCACTCGCACGCCGCGCTTCGTAGTGGCCAGCTCGCGCGCCGTCATCATGTTCTCGGTCTCGTCGGTCAGCGGCACGTGGAAGGTGATGACGTCGCACTCGCGGACGAGCCGGTCGAACTCGGTGAGCTGGGCTCCGAAGTCGCGGGCGCGGCTTTCGGGGATGTAGGGGTCGTGGACGAGCACGCGAGCGTCGAACCCGCGCAGCCGCGCGGCCACACGCGAGCCCACCTTGCCGAGGCCGACCACGCCGATGGTCTTCCTGAACAGCTCGGTCCCGTAGATCCCCCGGTCCCACTTCATGGCCTTGAGGAGATCGTGAGCGTCGGGGATCCGGCGCACCAGCGCCAGCATCATGCCCACCGTGTGCTCGGCCGCCGACACGACGTTGCCGACCGGCGCGTTGACCACGACGATGCCCCGGCGGGAGCACGCCTCCACGTCGATGTTGTCGACGCCGACCCCGGCCCGCCCGATGATCCGGAGCCGCGGCGCGTGCTCCAGCAATTCCGGGGTGACCGCCGTCCCCGACCGCGTCACCAGCGCCTCGTAATCGCCAACGCGCTCGTACAGCGTCGGCAGCGACGGCTTCATGAGCTGGTCGATCTCGAAGCCGTGTTCGCGCAGGTAGGCCAGGCCCTCGGGAGCGATCGCGTCGACGACCAGTGTCTTCATCTACACCTGGATAGAGAACCCACCATCCACGGGAATCGCCGTGCCGGTGATGAAGTCGGACGCCGAGCTGGCCAGGAACACCGCGATCCCGGCCATGTCCTCGCCGACGCCCCAGCGCGCGGCGGGCGTCCGGCGCAGGACCATCTCGTTGAGGCCGGGAACCTCGCGCCGAGCCTTCTGCGTCAGCTCGGTGTCGATCCAACCCGGCAACACCGCGTTGACCTGGATGTTGTCGCGCGCCCACGTCGTGGCCAGCGACTTGGTGAGCTGGACGATCCCGCCCTTGCTCGCGCCGTAGACGGGCGCGAACGGGGCCCCGAAGATCGACATCATCGAGCCGATGTTGATGACCTTCCCGCCGCCGGCTCTTTTCATCGCCGGATACGCCGCCCGGGAGCACAGGAAGGCCGAGGTCAGATTGGTGTCGAGGACGAGACGCCACTCGTCGAGGGTCAGGTCGTGGACCGGCTTTCGGATGTTGGTGCCCGCGTTGTTGACGAGGATGTCCAGGCGTCCGAGCCGCTCCATGGTGGCCTTCGTCATCGCATCCACCGACGCCTCGCTCGTGACGTCCACGTCGATGGCAATCGCCGTCCCGCCGTGCCGCTCGATCTCGGTTGCGGCCGCGCGCGACTTCTCACGATTCCGCGCCGCGACGACGATCTGGGCTCCCGCCGCGGCCAGCCCCCGCGCCATCCCGAGGCCGATGCCGCCGTTACCACCGGTGACCACCGCTACCTTGCCTTTCAGGTCGAACACTGGCGCCTCCGTATATATAAGGAAGGGTGTAAGTCTTACACCGACTCGCGGCAGTTTGAAGACTTTTCAAGAATTTCACGGCGGGGAGTCGTCCAAACGCGCGGAGTTGCGTACGTTGCGCGTGGCATAACGACTGCACCTCCTGGCCTCACCGACATGATGACAGACCACCTCTGGGGCATCGTTCTCACCGGCAGTGCCGAGCATCGCCCCGTGCGCGGCCCACACAATCGCAGACTGCGCCAGTCGCGGGTTCCCACGTCGGCGCGCCACATCCTGTTCCGTCAGGCTCTCGACCGGGCCGCGCGTCTGATCGAGCCCGACCAGCTCTTCGCCGTCGTCGCCCGCGATCACCGTGCATACTACGACACCGAGCTGAGCGAGTTCCCGGGCGTCCGCCGCATCCTGCAACCCGCCTATCGCGGCAGCGCGCCCGAGCTCTTTCTGCCCGTGCTCCGGATCGCGGCCGAGGATCCTCACGCCACGGTCGTCGTCGTCCCCAGCGGTCAGCTGGTCGACGGGGAGGCCCGGCTCATGGCCTACGCGGGCCGTGCCGCTCAGGCCGTCGAACGACGGCCGGACCTCGCCGTCGTGATCGGCGCTCATCCGCTCGGCCTCGAGATCCCCTGCACATGGATCGATCCCGGCAACCTGGTCGAGGGCCTGGAGACGCTGGCGGTGCGCGCGGTGCGGCGCTTCGTCGGGCGGCCCTCACGCGGTGAGGCGATCGCTCTCTACGCCGGCGACGCGCTCGTCAACACGCACGTGGTGATCGCCAAGGTCGGCGCGCTGCTCGAGCTCGGACGCCGCTATCTTCCGGACGTGCTCGAGACGCTCGAGCCGCTGGAGGCCGCCTTCGGCATGCCCGAGGAGAGGCTGCTGTGCGAGGCCGTCTATGAGCAGATGCCGTACGCCGACATCGCTCATGCGCTGTTCGTGCGGCCGCATCACGCGGCGGTGCTGCCGGTCTCCGACGTCCGGATCAGCACCGAAGACCCGACGCCCGCCGTGCACGCGCTGGCCTCCTGATCGCGCGCCGATGGCGTCGTCGGTGGTCCGACCCGCTCCCCTCCCCCGCATCGGCGCGTTACGCGCCGCCGGCGGCGTCTCCACGCTTGCCATCGCGGTGCGGCCGGACATTTCGTGTCTGCTCGCCATCGGGCTCTGTGCGTGGACGTTCGCCGATGCCGTCTTTCCGGCGGCGGCGCCGGGACGTGGCCTGGTCGCGTACGTGGCGACCGGAATCGTCGTCGCCGGTGGGCTCATCACGTCGCTCGTGCTCCACGAGGTGGGTCACGCGATCGTCGGCCGGTGGATCGGTCTCACGCCTCGCCACATCTCGCTCTCGCTCTTCGGAGGCGTGACGTTCTTCGACCGCGAGCCGGGGACGCCCGGTCAGGCCTGCGCGCTCGCGCTGGCCGGTCCGGTGGCGAACCTGCTCGTCGCCGTCGTCGCCGGCATCGTCCACGTCGTGCTCGTCGACGCCGGAGCCGATCCCCTCGCGGCGGCCGCCGCCGCCAGCATCGTCGTGATCAACCTCGGGATCACGCTGGTGAACCTCATCCCGGCGCTTCCCCTCGACGGTGGTCACGCGGCTCGCGCGGTGCTCGGCGTGGTCCTCCGCCGACCCGACATCGCGGGCGCGATCGCCGACGCCATCGGACGAGCCCTCGGCTGGACAATGGTCGGCGTCGCCGTCCTGGCCTCGGCCTCGGGTGACGCGGCCATCGCCGTGTGGGCCGCGCTGATCGGCTTCGCGGTCCACGACCACATGCAGCGGGTCGTGCCGATGACGCGGTCGATGTCTCGTGTGCCGCTTGCGCCGGTGCTCCGACGCGACGACGCGAGGCGAGTGGTTAGGCGACCGGCAGCGTGAGCCGCGCCTCGATCCCGCCGTCGGGCGGAGTCGAGAGGGCCAGCGTGCCGCCGTGCAGGCGGGCGATCCGTTCCACGGTGACGAGTCCGAGCCCCGCGCGGCCCGGCTTCTTGGACGCCGCCAGCCGAATGGCGACGCGCGGGTTGCGGATCCCGACGCCCCAGTCACGGACGACGAGCGCGACTCGCTCATCACCGATCTCCGCGCCAACGGTCGGGCTCGGGCGACCGGGGCCGGCGTCTTCGGTGGCCTCGAGCGCATTGCGGATCAGGTGCGACGCCGCGACGCTGAGTAGCTCGGCGTCTCCACGGACGCGCGGCCACTCGCTCCCGACCACGCTCACGCCAGCCGTTCCCAGCCGGCGCACCTCCTGCTCGACGACCGACCGCAGGTCCACCATCGCCATCTCGTTGCGGTCCAGCGCGGCCACCGAGAACGCGGCGGGCAGCATGCGGGCCAGACGCACGAGCTCCTGGCCGATCGTCTCCAGGCTCTGCTTGGCGAGCGGATCGCTCACACCGGCGCGCTTGACGACTTCGAGATGCATCACCGCCGAGTTCAGCGGGCCACGCAGGTCGTGCAACAGGCGCTCGAGATCGGCCGGCAAGCCAGGACGGCGTGCGTCCTCCAGCGGCGGCGCCATCAGGTGATGCGCGCTGACTTGACCGCCTGGATGCCGTACTTCGCGAGCTTGTTGTAGAGCGTCTTGAGGCTGATGCCGAGGAGGGCGGCCGCACGCCGCTTGTCCTGGTTGGTGTCCTCGAGCGCACGCAGGATCAGCTCTCGCTCCATCTCGCGGATGGGCGTCACCGAGCCCTTGGCGGGCGCCCGAGTCGGCTCGGCCGTGTGCAGCACGTTCTCAGGCAGGTGCTCGAGGCCGATCAGGCCGCTGCCCGACAGCACCACGGCGCGCTGGATCACGTTGCGCAGCTCGCGCACGTTGCCGGGCCATCCATAGCGGTCCAGGGCCTTCTCGGCCTCGGGGCCGATGCCGCGCACCTGGCGGCTGTCCTGCCGGTTGAACTCGTCCACGAAGGAGCGGCTGAGGATCGGGATGTCCTCCTTGCGCTCCCGCAGCGTGGGCAGCCGGACGGCGAAGACGTTGAGACGATAGAAGAGGTCCTCGCGGAGCTGGCCCGCGGTCATGGCGTCCTGCGGCACGCGGTTGGTGGCCGCAATGACCCGGACGTCCACCTGGATCTCCTGCTTGCCACCACCCACGCGCCGGAAGGTGCCCTCCTGGAGCACGCGGAGCAGCTTGGCCTGGGTGGAGTTGTCCATCTCCGCGATCTCGTCCAGGAACAGCGTGCCGCCGTCGGCCAGCTCGAAGCACCCGAGGCGCCGCTCGGTGGCACCGGTGAAGGCGCCGCGCTCGTGGCCGAACAGCTCGCTCTCGATCAACGTCTCCGGAATCGCCGCGCAGTTGATGGCGACGAACGCCCGGTTGCGCCGGTTCGAGAGGTCGTGGATCGTGCGGGCGACCAGCTCCTTACCAGTGCCGCTCTCTCCGAAGACGAGGACGGGCGCCGTGCTGGTCGCCGCCAGCTCGATCCAGCGGTAGACCTCGTGCATGCCCTTCGCCTGTCCGACGAGCTGGCCGAAGCTCCCCTTCTGGCGGAGCTGATGGCGCAGGAAGTTGACCTCGCGCGACAGCGACTCTTGCTCGATGGACTTCTCGAGGAGGACCTGCAGCCGCGTCGCATCGACCGGCTTGGTGAGATAGTCGAACGCGCCGTGCCGCATCGCTTCTACGGCGCTCTCGACGGTTGCGTGCCCGGTCACGAGCAGGACCGCCGGCGGCCGGCCCGTCTCCTTCAGCTTCTGCAGCAGGGTGAGACCATCCATCTCGGGGAGCACGAGGTCGGTCACCACCACGGCCGGGCGATGCGTCTCGACCAGCTCGAGCGCCTCTTCACCCGACGAGGCGGTCTCCACCTCGTAGCCCCACTGTCCGACCATCCGGGCCAGACCTTCCCGCTCGGTCGGCTCGTCGTCGACGACGAGGACCTTTCCACCTTTCGTCTGATCGCGTCGTACCGGGCTCACCGTCGCAGTCGCCTCTTGGTGTTCTCGTCGCGTCCACACGCGGGGCGGGAGTCGAGGGAAATCGTCTCCCGCCCCGTCAGAGTACCCGCAGCGAATCGGGTTTTCTAGTTCTTCTGGACTTGCAGGTTGTTGACGACGTTGCGGACACCCTTTGCCTCGCGGGCGATCTGCTCCGCGCGCGCCCGCTGCTCGGCGCTCTCGACCGTCCCGTTAAGGTAAACAGTGCCGTTGTTGGTGTCAACGTTCACACGGGTCAGGTTCGACGCCTTGTCGGCGACCAGCTTCGACTTCACCGCCGTGGTGATGCTCGCGTCGTCGATGTTCGTGCCGGCGGACTTGCCGGTCATGCTCCGGCAGCCGCTCAGTACCGAGAGGACTGCCACCATCACGACCAGCGTTTTCATCAGCCGTCCCAGCCTCATGTTCGTTCCTCCTGTCGCTAGGCTGCGCGACGTATCATTTCGAGCTCTGCCTGGCACGCCACGCAGCGCGTCGCGAAGGGCAGCACCCGGAGCCGCGCCTCGGCGATCTCTTCCCCGCAATCGCGGCACACGCCGTAGCGTCCGGCTTCGATGTCTTCGAGGGCGGAGTTGACCTGTTGCAGTTCACGGGCCCGGCGGTCGACCACGGCCGCCGCTATCTCGTCATCGTGTGTGAGCGAGGCGCTCCCGTACGGATCCTTGGCGAGCTCCCGGAAGTGGTCCGTATCACGATTGGAATCCATGCTCGAGTGGATGGCGATCTTCAACGCCGACCGCTTGCGCTCCAGCTCCCGCTTGATGCTCCGCATAAAGGCGCCTCCTTGAGGGGCCGCTCGCCCCGAGGCCTTGTGGGGTTCACGAGATTCACCGACCGTGCCAACGTTTGGACGACGGTGGGGCCGGCCGAAAGGACGCGAATTCGAGCCAGTTGGGCGGGAATTCGCCTCGGGGTCATGACGACGTTCTGCACGATCTCCGCACCCGCGTGCCGGTTGTTGACGGATCTACACTCTTTCGGAGAAATTTTTTCACCCTCTTCCCACTTCGACAACCGTCGACGACCCGAAAGGCCCGTAGGGACGTCATGGCATGACCGCTGCACCCATAGAGGGCGAGCTTTTATCGAACGCCTCACGTTCAACTGGGGAGAGCACCCAATGACACACGCGAACGTCCTGACCGATTCGGCCTCGCCGGCCGTCGCCGCCTTCTTCAAGAGCGACCGGCCCCGGACCATCGATCGCTACATCGACTACTTCGGTGGTGAAAGCGCCGCTTCGGGCGCCGAAGAGCACGTCCTGGTGGAGGCCGTCGGCGAGGAGCTCACGGCATGAGCGACATGAATGGACCAACGGTCCGACGCGTCCATCATTCGGGCGGGGACGGCCGGCGGCTGCGCATGGCTACCGTTGCTGCGCTGGGATCGATAGCCCTCCTCCTGGCGGCGTGTGCAGGACCGACCTCCTCGTCCTCTCCTTCCTCCTCGCCCCGGACCGATGCGAGCGCGCCGAAAACCAGCGCCAAGGCGCTCGATCCGGCGCAGGCTGAGCGTCTCCAGCGCGTGTGGACCCCGTTGCTCAAGGCGATGGACCACCCGCTGCAGCCGAACCAGGTGAAGGTCGGCCTCATGGACGACACGCACATCAACGCCGCCAACGCCGGCAACGGCCAGTTCCTCGTCACCACCGGGTTGCTCGAGAAGGCCAATGACGATCGGCTGCAGGCGGTGCTCGCCCACGAGACGGCCCACGAGGACCTGGGCCACGTGGCCAAGGCTCAGGCGCTGGGCACCGGCCTCAACATCGGCATGGTCATCCTCGATCAGATCCTGCCGGGCAGCGGCGCGCTCACGCCGATCGCCGGGCAGCTGATCCTGAACAAGTACAGCCGCAACGAGGAGTATGCCGCCGACAAGCACGGCGTCGAGCTCCTCCGGCGCATCGGCAAGCCGAAGGAGCAGATGATCGACGCGCTGACGTGGCTGACTCAGGTCGAAGGCAACAGCAAGGGCGGGTTCTTCGCGACCCATCCCGCGACGGGTGATCGGATCGAAGCGCTCCGCCAGATGAAGTAGGCGATTTACTAAGATGGGGGCCCCGACATGGCCCCCAAACCCCCAATGTTCGGAGCGCCCGGCGGAGCCGTGCGCTCCTCTAAACAAATCGGGGGCCCCGAAATGGCCCCCGATATCCCCCCCCCCGCGTTCGGAGCGTCCCGGCCAAGCCGTGACGCTCCTCTATGACGCCTCTTCGGGGTTGGCGGTGCTAGCGGCGGAGGATCTTGCCCACGATGTAGCCGGTGCCGAGGGCCGCGACGATCACCGGCAACGGGTGATCGCGCAAGGCAGCGCGGAGCGTCTCGGCCCAGCCCGTGAGCGGCCGCCCGGTCATCTCCATCAGTTGCTCGTCGGCGCCGCGCGCGAGCTGGCGGGCGCGGTCACGTACGACGGCGATCGTCCGTTCCATCTGGTGTTCCATGACGACGCTCCTCGGCCCGCTCAGGCGATCGGCCGGGCACGCCGCGCGCGCCCACCCTCGAGCAGCGGGGCCAGCGATTGACGCTCGGCGAAGAGCCCGCGCAGCGGGTCGCCCCGCTGGCGGAGCCGTTCCCGGACGTTGTGGAAGTGAAAATCCTCCGGGTACACGCTGCGCTCGAGCTCGCTCCATTCGAGCGCCGTCGCCACCGGCGCACCCGGATACTCGCGCACGGCGTAGGGGCTCACCAGGGTCGCGCCCCGCCGGTTGCGCAGCACGTCGATCAAGATCTTCCCACGACGGCGCGCCCGACGCATGTCGAATGTGAAGAGCGACGGCTCACGCTGGCGCGCCATCCGGGTGATCGTCGACGCGGCCGTCAGGGTCTGCTCGAACGAGTAGACGGGATCGAGGGGCACGATCACGTGCACGCCGGCGCCGCCCGACGTCTTCACCCAGCTCCGGATCTTGAAACCGGCGAGCAGGCTGCGGACCAGCAACGCCGCGTTGCGCACCTCGCGGAACGCGATCTCGGTCGGATCGAGATCGAACAGCATGAGGTCGGGGCGATCGACCGCCTCGACGAGGCAGGCCCACGGATGGAAGGACGTGTAGCCCAGGTTCACGAGATAAGCGAGGGCCGCGCGCTCACTGCCGATGACGTACTCGGCGTAGCCGAGGGCGGCCTGGTCGCTGCGCAGGCGCCGGGTCGGGATCCACTGGGGCAGACCGGGCGGCGCCGTCTTCTGGTACACGCATTCGCCGGCGACGCCGTCGGGGCAGCGGAGCAGGCTGAGCGGTCGCTGGGCGAGGAACGGCAGCACGACGTCGGCGAGCTCGACGTAGTAGTCGATGAGGTCGCCCTTGCTGATGCTGGCCTCGGGCCACAGGAGCATCTCGGTGTTGGCGAAGAGGATGCGCCGCTCGTCGACCTCGGCGACGCGCGTCGTCATCGGCGCGTCTGTGGTCCGCACGCCGCGTGAGCGGCTCGGAGCTGCACGTCAGGCCGCGCGGCGCAAGCTGCGCGGCGTCTCACGGAGATGCTCCACCGTCGCCGCCATGCCGCCGAGCGCTGCGATCGTTCCCGCCACCGTCGCGCCCGCGCGCGCGAGACTCGCCGTGAGTCGCAGGAGCCGCAGCACGGGCAGCTGGGAGAGCACGAGGCCGGCCACGAAGGCGCCGCCGAGCACGAGCCCGAGCGTCCGCCCGCGCCGGGTCACACGTTGCTCCAACTGATCGAGCTGCGCCTCGATGTGACGACGGGTGAGCGCTATGTCAGCCTGGATTTCAGCTGGACTGCGAGCCATCGCCACGTCTCCTCGATCGAGTGAATGGTTCCGTGCGGCCATGTGAGGTTTCGTACGCGCATCACGGACCACGCGATGAGCGCGAGAGAGAGCAGCGCCACGCCGCCGCCGGCGATGACGAGGTGCTGCCAGCCCGCGCCGAAGAGCGGCGCGAAGGCGGCGGCCACGAGCACCACCAGCGCGGCCACGAACGCGATCGCCGCCGTCACCGCCACCGCGATGGCGATGGCGAGCTGGATGACGACCGCGCGCGCCTCGGCGAGTCCGAGCTCGAGCTCGAGGCGTGCCAGGCGCGAGAGGGAGCTGCCGAGACCATCGGCCTCGATCGGGACTTCACGCAGGCGGCGCACGGTGGCCATCGAAGGTCGCAGGGAGCAAGATGACTGCCAAGACAGGCTGCCGCGTTGCGTTGTTCAACCAAAATCGTGAGATGGAATGGTGTACTCGGGGGCGGGCAGGGCGTGCACCCGTTGGGCTCGGACGGAGACGACCCCGTCCTGGATTTGTAAGATTCCCTCTACGAGTAAAAATGGCTCGGCCACCAGCGTGAGGCGATGGCGCGCGAAGAGCTGCGGCGTCACGATCACGTTGGTGATCCCGGTCTCATCTTCCAGCGACAAAAACACGAATCCCTTCGCGGTGCCCGGACGTTGTCGCACGATCACGCTGCCGGCCACCCGCACCCGTCGTCCGTCCGTGCCGTTCGCGAGGTGGGCCGCGGCGACGACGCCGTCTCGAGCCAGCGCCGCGCGGCGAAGCCGCATGGGATGGGGCCCCAGCGTCAGCCCGGTGCCGGCGTAGTCGGCGGCCAGCCGCTCGGCCAGCGTCATGTCGGTGATCGGCTGCGGAGTCTCTGCGGTCGGCTGCGACATCTCGGTAGAGTTGTGCGGATCGGTAGCGTCGTGCGGCCGTGGCCGAACGTGACGGTCATCGACGCCGGCGAACAGCGGGCCGGCCACCGGAACGGCGGCGCGCCACAGATTGCCGCGCCGGGTGCCGCCGAGCGCGTTGAAGGCGCCGACGGCGGCGAGCGCGGTCAGCTCATCGCGATCGAGGCCGGCGCGCGTGGCGACGTCGGTGAGCGAGCGGAACGGCCGGTCGGCGCGCGCGGCCACGATGGCCCGCCCCGCGCGCTCGCGCAGGCCTTTCACATAGCGCAAGCCGATGCGGATTTTGTACTGGGCACGGGCACCCGGGCCTCCGCCCGCCCGTGCCCCGCCGGAACCATCCGTATCGATGATGTGTTCGCGTTGAGTGAGTCGTGACTGCCGTTGACCATCTTCGATCGTGCACAGCCAGTCGGAGCGCGTGACGTCGACGGGCAGGAAATGCTGACCACGGCGCTGGCCTTCCTTCACGATCGTGGACGCGTGGTAGAAGCCCATCGGCTGGTTGTTGAGGAGCGCGGCGTAGAAGGCCGCCGCGTGGTGGACCTTGAGATAAGCGCTGGCGTAGGCGAGCAGCGCGAAGCTCGAGCTGTGGGACTCGGGAAACCCGTAGAGCGCGAACGACGTGATCGAGTGCACGATCTGCTCGGCGGCCTCGCCGGTGATCCCCTGGCGGGCCATCCCCTCGCGCAGCTTCACCTCGACCTCGTGCATCCGCTGCTCGCTCCGTTTGAAGCCGAAGGCGCGGCGCAGCTCCTCGGCCTCGGTGCCGGTGAAGCCGGCCGCCGCCATCGCCATGCGCAAGAGCTGCTCCTGGAACAGCGGCACACCCAGCGTGCGGCGCAGGATCGGCTCCAGGCTGGGATGCGGATACGTCACCGGCTCGCGGCCGCGCCGCCGGCGGATGTAGGGATGCACCATGTCGCCGACGATCGGCCCCGGGCGGATGATGGCGATCTGCACGACGAGGTCGTAGAAGCGCTCGGGATGGATGCGGGGCAGCGTCGCCATCTGCGCGCGACTCTCCACCTGGAAGACGCCGATGGTCTCCGCGCGCTGGAGCATCGCGTAGACCTCGCGGTCGTCGGGCGGCAGCTGGGCGAGGTCCACCTCTCCCCCCCGCTCGCTCACCATCGTGATCGCCTCCTGGAGTACCGACATCATGCGCAGCCCGAGCAGGTCGATCTTGATCATGCCGAGCGCGGCGCAGTCGTCCTTGTCCCATTGGATGACGACCCGGCCGGGCATCGTCGCCGGCTCCAGCGGCACCACGTCGTCGAGGCGGCCGGCGGCGATCACCATGCCGCCCGAGTGCTGGCCGAGGTGCCGCGGGAGATCTTGAAGCCGCGTCCACAGCGCGGCGAACACGCGCATGCGCGGGTGCCGCGGATCGCACCCCGCCTCGGCCAGGTGCCTGGTGAGCAGATCGCTCGGATCCTGATACCCCCACGCGGGCGCGAGCTGGGACAGCCGCTCCTGCAGCTCGGGTGGGAGTCCGAGGACCTTGGCCACCTCGCGGGCAGCGCTGCGGCCGCGATAGGTGATCACGTTGGCCGTCATCCCCGCCCCCAGACGGCCGTAGCGCTCATAGACGTACTGGATCACCCGCTCGCGGCGGTCACCGCTCGGCAGGTCGAGGTCGATGTCGGGCCACTCGCCCCGCGCCTCGGAGAGAAAGCGCTCGAAGAGAAGCTCCATCTTCACGGGGTCCACGGCGGTGATGCCAAGCGCGTAGCACACCGCGCTGTTGGCGGCCGAGCCGCGCCCTTGCACGAGCACATCGTTCGCACCACAGAACTCGATGATGTCGTGCACGATCAGGAAGTAACCGGCCAGGTCCAGGCGGCCGATGATCTCGAGCTCGTGGGCGACCTGACGTCGCGCGCGCTCCGCCAGCTCCCCCTGGCCGTAGCGGGCGCGCACGCCGTGCCGGGTGAGCTCGCTCAAGTGCTCGAGCGAGGACTGACCCGGCGGCAGGGGAAAATCGGGAAAGCGGTAGCCGAGGTCCTTCATGGTGAACTGCAGGCGGAGGGCGAGCTCGTCCGTCGTCGCCACGGCATCGGGCAGGTCGGCGAACGCGCGCGCCATGGCCGCGGGCGAGCGGAGGCCGCGCTCGGCGTTGACGCTCAGTCGCCGACCGGCGTGGTCGAGATCGGTCTTCTCGCGCAGGCAGGTGAAGACGTCGGCCACGGCGCGGCCACCGGGCTTCGCGTAGAGCGGTTGATTGGTGGCGACGAGCCTGACGCGCGCGGCGCGCGCGAGGCGGACGAGCCGCTCGAGCGTCCGCTCGCCGTCACGATCGAGATGACGCTGGACCTCGACGAAGCACCCATCGCGGCCGAACAGGCGAACGAGCGTGATCAGTCGCTCGAGGGCGTCGTCGTAACGCCCGGCGCTGACCAGCCGCGCCAGCGGACCGTTCGCGCCGCCGGTGAGGCAGACGAGGCCGTCGGTATGTCGCTCGAGGTCGGCCAGCGCGAGAGCCGCCTGGCCTTTGGGCGCAGCGAGCTTCATCCGGGTCAGCAGCCGGGACAGATTGCGGTATCCCGTGCGGTCTTCCACCAGCAGGGGCAGGCGCGAGCCGTCCTCGAGCGTCACCTCGCTGCCGATGATCGGCGTGAGCCCGGCCGCCGTGGCCGCTCGGTGAAAGCGTGGCGCGCCATAGAGGCCGTCGCGATCGACGAGCGCCAGCGCGCCCATGCCGAGTCGCGCGGCCTCGGTCACGAGCGTCTCGGGAAGGTCGGCGCCTTCGAGAAACGAGAACGCGGACTGCGCGTGCAATTCGACGAACATACGTCACGCGGCGATTTCGAAACGGGCCAGGGACGTGGAGGGGCTCGCCGACCACGTGCGCTGATGCAAAGCCTGCGCTTGCGTGATCCATACGAACCGTCGCGCCAAGTCCAGCCCGGACGAAACGGGTCGGTCGACCCCTCCACGTCCCTGGCCCACTTCGGATCGATGCGTCACGATCTTCATCGGACGCACGCGCGGCGTGAGCTCGTGCATCAGACCGCGCGGGGCGTGATCTGCGAGCATCACTTGCGCGCGGTCAGTCATAGATGCCGTCGAGGAGCCAGTGGTTCGTCACGTGGTCGTGGGCGAGGCGACAGAGCGTGCCATCGTCGAGCAACAGATCCCACTCGTCACGCGCCCAGCCCCGCGTGTCCCACCACTCGCCGGAGATGCGCCACGGCCCGGCGCACGTCACGACCCGCGCCGCCGTGGCGCCGCGAGTGACGCGCGCCGGACGCTCGTCGTCGATCGCCACGGTCACCACGGGAGGCGGGCGCAAGCGCCGGAGCGCCAGAGGTCGTTCGGTCGTCGCGTCGGCGTCGTTGACCGCGCTGTCCGGTGGTGAGAAAGGGTCGAGCGTGATCGCGTCGGGCCGGTGAGAATCATCCACCGCGGGCGAGCCGACGTTGTCGGGCCCCACGAGACGCACGAGCCGGGCGAGCAGGGCGGCCAGGTCGCGCTCGGCCATGGCTGGGGGCTGCCACAATCCGCCCTGCCCCGGTCGTGCCACCACCGGTCGCACGCTGAGCGCCACGTCGATCACCGCCGCCGGCGGCGGCCGGCGCTCGAGGTCGAGACGGAGCAGGGCCAGCATCAAATCCACGTCGCGCGTGGGATGGGCCAGCGCCACCGTGCGCTCGTGATGCGCTCCCGAGACGAGACCCAGTCGGACGTCGATCACGTCCGCGGCGAGATGGACAGCGCTCAGGCGCGCGGCCAGACGCGCCAGCACCACTTCGAGCACGGCGCCGAGCGCGAGGAGATCGTGCACCTCCCAGTCGAGGCCTTGCGCCTCCTCCCAGAACGGCGGCGGCGTCCACGGGTGAAACGGCGCGGAATCGACACCGCTCGCGAGGTCGTGAGCACGGAGTCCATCGGGGCCGAGGCGCGTGGCCAGGGCGTCGCGCGGCAACGCCGCCAGAGCACCGAGGTCGGCGATGCCCCAGCGCCGAAGCGTGGTGACCACGGCCTCGGGCAGATCGAGGCGATCGAGCGGAGCCGGAGCGAGCGACGCTGCGTCGGCGCCGGCCGGCACGATGGTCACGCGCGCGTCGCCGTACGACGCGACGCGGGCGGCCGTGCGGCCATCGGCGATTCCCACGCGCGCCTCGAGTCCCACGTCGCGAGCCAGACGCACGAGCCGCTCGCCCACCGCTCGGTCGTCGCCGACCAGGCGCCCGAGGCCGCGAATCTCCACGCAGGCGAGGCCGGGCCCGGCGTCCTCCACGCGTGGCGAGATGCCGAGCGCCGCGGTGAGCACGGCGTGCTGGGCCGACGCCAGGCGCGCCTCGACGAACGGGCGGCGAACGAGCTCCGGGCACAAAGCGCGGGCGTGAGCCTCCGTCATGCCCGCGGCGACGCTCCGCTCGCGAGCCGCGGCGTTCGCCTCGACCACTCGCGTGGCCGGCGGCGTTCCCTGCACCACCACGAGTGGACGCTCGGCCAGCGTCGGCTCGCTGCGCACGATGGCGGCCGCCGCGAACCAGGGCACACGCACGCAGGCGAGGCGACTCACGCACACCACCAGTGCTCGGCCGCCGCCGGCGCGTGACCGCGTAAGACCTCCACGCCCGTCGCCACGCGCGCCAGACGCGTCGGTCGTGGGTGGCCACTCCATTCCAGCGTGCGGCGCGCGGTGCGCACGGCCAGCGTGGCGCCGGCGCCGGCGATGCGCCGAGCGGTCAGGATCACGAGTGTGGTACCGGCGCGCTGCACCGCCATCCGCCATCGAAATGCCGCCGCGAGCGACAGGCGCGGTGGCGACTCGCCGAGATCGACGGCGACGAGCGCCAGTCCCCGGCAGCGCACGAGGAGATCGACGGCGCGGAGCGCGGTATCGCGGCGACTTCCGGTGCGCACCCAGAGCAGACGACGGAGATCGACGCCGGCGCGCACCGCGGACGACGGATCGAACGCGCCGTCGGCATCGACCAGCGCGACGACGCCGCCACGCCGTGTGACGTCGGTGAGCCACGCCGTGAGTAGACTCGTGCGTCCCGACGAGAGCCTTCCCACGATCTCGATCACCTCTCCACGCATCGCCTCTTCACTGCTTATCACATGACGAGTTGATGGCAAGGCCCGAGATGTAGTGCTTCAAGGCGCTCGTATCCCCGACATATTGTGATTTCGGGCCCTTCATGAGTCACCGGCGTTGCGCCCCGACGCGCTGCGTGTAATCGACGTTGCACGATTCACCAGTGGCCTCGGGCTTGCACCCCAATTGGACAAAACGAACGGAAACTACTCAGCGAATGGCAAAGCAAATCGGATTCGCAGTCGTGGGACTCGGAACGGTCGCGCGCACCTCGGTGCTTCCGGCCTTCGCAGCAATCGGTGGGAATTCTCGGCTCGTGGCCGTCGTTTCCGGAGATCGCACCAAGGCCCAGATCGTCGCTCGAGAGTTCAAGGCAGCCGCGTATCACTACGACGAGCTCCGTCAGAGTCTGCAACGCGAGGATGTGAACGCCGTCTACATAGCGCTGCCCAACTCGTTGCACTGTGACTATGCGGTCGAGGCGGCGCGCGCCGGTGTCCACGTCCTGTGCGAGCCGCCCATGGCGATCACCGCCGACGAATGCCGGCGCATGATCCGGACGTGCCAGACCAATCGCGTCAAGCTCATGATCGCCTACCGACTGCACGTGCGCCCGGCGGTGATGCGCGCGCTCGGCCTCGTCCGGGCCGGCCAGGTCGGCATCCCCAAGACGTTCAGCGCCGACTTCACGACGCGCATCGAGGATCCCGAGAACACCCGCCTGCAGCGCCGGCTCGGCGGTGGCACCGTGTACCACCTCGGTGTCGAGTGCATCCACGCCGCGCGCAGCGTGCTGGGAGCGGAGCCGGCGCAGGTCATGGCGATGACGGCGCGCACGAGTCGGCGCTACGGCGGTGACGTCGACGAGGGCGCGGTCGCCCTCATCCGCTTCCCCGACGAGCGTCTCGCCCACTTCCACTCGAGCTTCGGCGAGGAGCCACGCTCGGCGTTCACGATCTTCGGCGAGGAGGGCTCGATTCACGTGCTCAACGCGTTCACGCCGACGCTGCCGAGCCACCTGGTGACGGTCAAGCGCGGGGAGCGGCACGAACAGACGTTCGAGCCGACCGACGAATACGCCGCGGTCCTGGCCTACTTCGCCGACGCCATCCGTGAAGATCGCCAGCCCGAGCCGTCGGGCATCGAAGGGCTGCAGGACACGCGCCTCATCGAGGCGATCTATCGGTCCTCGCGCGATGGCCGGCCGGTCACGCTGCCGCGGCTCGCCCGCGTCGAGCCCTCTCCGGTGGACACCGACGTCCGGCGCGCGTCGATCGAAGGCCGCCAGGCCGGCTGAGCCTCGGGCCCGGCCTAGGCGGCAGGTGCGGTGGTGACCGAGGCGGATCGATTTCAATGCTCCAGAGGAGGGCATCGCATGAAGAGTTGGAAGAGCGCACTGGCTCTGGCCTTCGCGGGCGTTCTCGTCTCCACCGTCGCATTCGCGCAGGCGACGACGCCGAGTGGTGACCAGAAGGCTCCGGGCGACAGCGACACGACGAAGAGCGGCGCGGCCGACATGGACAAGGCCGAGAAGTCGGGCGCGATGAAGTCGGACAAGTCCGACACGATGATGAAGTCCGGGAACGCCGCGCGTGGCGGCAACCGCGATCAGGTCCGCGCCGCTCAGCAGGCACTCAAGGACAAGGGGCACGATCCGGGCATGGTGGACGGCGTCATGGGCCCCAAGACCCAGGCCGCGCTCAAGGACTTCCAGAAGTCTCAGGGCATCCAGGACACCGGCCGCCTCGACGCCGAGACGATGTCGAAGCTCGGTATCGAAGGACGGAGCGGCGCCGCCGGTCAGTCGAGCCCGTCGGCCTCGCCGAGCACGAGCGGTTCGTCGTCCGACTCGAGCGCCAAGCCGTCGGATTCCGGCGTGAAGAAGTAACGCGGCCGCGACGCGAGGAAGGAAAGGCCGGGAGCCCGCGTCCCGGCCTTCACGCGTTCATGTCGCCCGGGACTTCAGCCGTCGATACACGGATTCGTAATGATCGGCCATGACGCCGACCGAGAACTGCGCCTCGGCCCAGCGTCGGCAGCGCGCGCGATCGATCACGTCCACGCGCTTGACCGCGGCGACCAGCTCGTCGACGGTATCGGCCAGGAAGCCGACCTCTCCGTCACGCACGATCTCGGGAACGGCGCCGCACGGGCGGGCCACCACCGGCGTCCCGCACGCGAGCGCCTCGATCATCGCCAGCCCGAACGGCTCGGGCCAGTCGATCGGGAAGAGCAACGCCAGCGCATCTCCGAGCAAGCGCCACTTCTCGGCGTCGCTGACCTCGCCGATGTACTCGATCAACGGATGCCCGAGCTGGGGCCGGATCTCCCGCTCGAAGTACTCGCGATCGGGGCGATCGACCTTCGCCGCCATGATCAGCGGCAGCCCGGCGCGCTTGGCCACGGCGATGGCGAGATCGGGACGCTTCTCGGCCGACATGCGCCCCAGGAACACGAGATATCGTCCGTCACTGGCCGTCGTGACGGCGGGCACGTCCCGCATCGGCAGGCCGTGATGAACGGTCGCCACCCAGTTGAGGTCGAGCCCGGCGAGCGGCTCCCGCTGGCTCTCACTGATGGAGACGAGCGGCACCTCGCGCAGCTCGGTGAGCACGTGGATGAGGGGCCGCAGATCGAGGCGGCCGTGCAGCGTGTGCACGACGGGCGTCGACACCAGGCGGCCGTAGGGGAACGCGAGATAATCGACGTGGCAATGCACGACGTCGAAATCGTCCGCGCGCGAGAACGCCTGCGCGAGCTCGAGCGTGTGCAGGGCGAAGGGATCGGGCTGCGCGGGATCGAGCCGCACCGCGCGCGGCCACGCCGAGACGAGCCGGGCTTGCGTGCGCGAGTCCCCGCTGGCGAAGAGCGTGACCTCGTGGCCACGCTGCACGAGCTCGTCGGCGAGCCACGACACGACACGTTCGGTGCCTCCGTAGAGTCGAGGTGGAACCGACTCGTACAGCGGCGCAACCTGAGCGATACGCATGCCGTGGCACCGGAGATGCAACTGCGGTGCCGATGAGCATGGACGACCACATTCCGGCCGCCGCCGACTTCCACATCCAGGCCTCACCCCAGGCGTCCGCGCTTCCCAAGCTCGTCCTGAAGCACGGTGACGCGTTCCTCGTCGCCGATCGCCGCGGAGATTTCCCGGCCCACTTCGAGGGCGAGCTCGGCTTCTATCGCGCCGGCACGCGCCACCTCCGCTGGCTCGAGGTGCGACTGCACGGCGAGTCGCCGCTCCTGCTCGGCGCCGACACCGCCCCGGACAACGACCAGATTCTCGTGACGCTGACGAACGCTGACGTGCACGCGCCGGCCGCGAGCGGTGGCGGCGTGGTGGTGCCCCGCAACACGATCTATCTCGATCGCCGGCTCACGCTCTACGACCCGCACCTGCTGGAGTCCGTCACCGTGACGAACTTCCACGTCGCGCCCTGCGAGGTCCTGGTCGAAGTGATCTTCACCGCGGACTTCCGTGACGTGTTCGAGGTGCGCGGCACGCAGCGGGCCGAGCGCGGGCAGCTCCTCGCCGAGAAGCGTGAGGGCGGCCGCGTCCGCCTCCGCTATCTCGGCCGGGACGGCGTCGAGCGTGGGACGACGGTGACGTTCGATCCGCCGCCGGCGCTCATCGCGCAGAGCCGCGCCGTGTACCGCGTCGCGCTGGGACCCGCCGAAGGCTTTCGCTTCGACATCACGGCCACCGCGGAGAGCGCCGACGCCGACGCGCCGGCGCCGGCCCCGCGGCTCGGCGAGGCGGTGACGCGACTGCGCGCGGGCAGCGCCCGCCTCGCCACCCGGGCGGCGCGCGTGGTCACCGATCACGAGAGCTTCAACGCGCTGGTCACGCGCTCGCTGGTCGATCTCAACATGCTGCTCACCGAGACGGCCCAGGGCCGAGTGCCGTACGCCGGCGTGCCGTGGTACGTGACGCCGTTCGGGCGCGACGGCCTCATCACCGCGTACCAGCTCCTGCCCTACGACGCCGAGGTGGCGGCGGGCACGCTGCGGTTCCTGGCGCGCTGGCAGAGCCCGACCGACGACGCGTTCCTCGACGCGGAGCCGGGCAAGATCCTGCACGAGTACCGCCGGGGCGAGATGGCGAACTGCCGCGAGATCCCGTTCGTCCCCTACTACGGGAGCGTCGACGCCACACCGCTGTTCGTGACTCTGCTCGGCGAGTACGTGCGCTGGACCGGCGACGTCGTCCTCGCGCGCGAGCTGTGGCCGGCGGCGCAGGCGGCCCTCGCCTGGATGAGCTCGCCGGGCCGGCCGAATCGCTATCTGACCTATACGCGCCGCTCGCGTCTCGGTCTTGGGAATCAAGGCTGGAAGGATTCGGAGGATGCGGTCATGCACGCCGACGGCACGCTGGCGCCCTCGCCGATCGCCCTCTGTGAGGTTCAGGGGTATGCGTACGCCGCGTATCGTGACGCGGCCGAGCTGGCCGCGCTACTCGGCGACGCCGCCACGGCGACACGCGCGGCCGCCGAGGCCGAGGCGCTCCGCCAGGACTTCGAGCGCGACTTCTGGCTGGAGGACGAGCAGAGCTACGCCCTGGCCATCGACGCGGACGGCCGCCCGTGCGAGGTGATCGCGTCGAATGCCGGGCACTGTCTGTGGAGTGGCCTCGTCGACGAGCGGCGAGCTGCGCTCGTCGGCAAGCGGCTCCTGGCCGACGACATGTTCTCGGGATGGGGCATCCGCACGCTGTCGGCGCGCGAGCGTCGCTACAACCCGATGAGCTACCACAACGGTTCGGTGTGGCCGCACGACAACGCCCTGGCCGCCGCGGGATTCCGCCGCTACCGGCTCCTCGAGCACGTGATCACCGTCGCCAGCGCGCTGTTCGACGCCTCTCACTGGTTCGAGCACGCCCGCGTGCCCGAATTGTTCTGCGGCTTCGCCCGTCATCTCGACCACGGGCCGGTGGCCTATCCGGTGGCCTGCGCGCCCCAGGCGTGGGCGGCCGGCAGCACGCTGCAGCTCCTCACCGCACTGATCGGCGTCGACGCCGATGCCGTGCACGGCCGCGTCACGTTCCACAGTCCCGTGTTGCCGCCGTGGCTGCGCTTCGTGGAGATCCACGATCTTCGGGTGGGACGGTCCGCGCTCGACGTGGCCATCAGCCGCGGCCGCGACGGCGCCTCCGTCGAGCTGATCTCTCGCCGCGGTGACGTCGAGCTCGTCGTCAGACGCTAGATACGTCGCACGTCACGCGAGAAGGCCGTGCCACCGCCTATGATCATGAAATTGGGAGGGGGCACGAGGCGCGCCCCCTCCCAAACCCACCCCATCACGCGTGGCCATACTTCACGGATCGCTTTGCGCGAGGTTCATCTCAGGACGCGTGACTCTCGCGCGACTGACCTCACGCCACGCGTTCTTCGATCTGCTCGACCTCGACGGGAGCCGGGCGCTCGCGGATCTCGGCGAGCCGGCCGGCCGCGCGCGCCGACTGATGCACGAAGATCCCCACCACGACGAGCCACAGGCCACTGATGAGCTCACCACCCGCCGCGGCGTTCGCGGCGCCGAATCCCGCCAGCATCAGGCCCGTGACCCGCCCGATCATGCTCGCGACCCGCGTCGCCCAGTCGAAGCTGCCTCGCCACGCCCAGAGGTTCGCGCGCACGAGACGGCCCCCGTCGAGCGGATAGCCCGGGAGCAGGTTGAAGACCGCGATGACCAGGTTGGCCGCGCCGACGTAGCCGAACAGGACGAGCAGGGAGACCGGACCGCCCGCGACTGCGCGAGCGCCGAAGGCCATCCCGGCCAGAGCGAAGCTCATGACCGGCCCGGCCGCGGCGATGAGCAATTCCGCGCGCGGCGTGGACGGCTCTTCCACCATCTGTGACACGCCTCCGAGCAGGCGCAGCGTGATCGACTCGACGCGGATGCCGTAGCGCTGAGCCGTCAGCGCGTGCGCCAGCTCGTGGGCGACCAGGGAGACGAAGAGCAGCAGCGCGCAGCCCACTCCCCACGCCCAGTGCACCACGGGCGGCGCCGGCAACGCACGCGGGAAGTAGACGAGGGCCAGGCTGGAGGCCACCAGCGCGAAGCTGATGAACCAGCTGCGATCGACCCGAATCGGGATGCCGAAGGCGCGCCCCAGAACCATCATGTATGCTGGAAGTGCAGCAATCCACCTGCCACGACGGCCCGTCGAGCCCGGTCCGGGACGCAGGTTCCGGGAGCGTATTGATGAAGACGCCAAGGGTCTGTCTGCTCGCGTTGCTCCTGCTCAGCGGCTGCGTCCGGGTCCCCCCGCACCTGTTGTTGCCCGACTTGCGGCTCGGCGAACCTTCGTTCTTCCCGACGCTCGAAGCGTACGCCGCGGCCCCCATCGTCCCCGGCAATCGTGTGGAGTTCCTGCTCAACGGCGAGGAAATCTTTCCCGCGCTGATCGAGGCGATCCAGAGCGCGCACAAGACCATCACCTATGCCCAGTATTTCTACGAGGACGGCCCGGTCTCACGCGACATCGCGAACGCGCTCAGCGAGCGCTGCCTGGCCGGCGTCGGCGTCAACGTGCTCCTCGATTCGTTTGGCGCCCTCGGCATTCCCGGCGAGTACGTGGACACGATGCGGCGCGCCGGCTGCCACGTGGAGTTCTTTCGGCCACTCGGGCCCCTGGCCTGGCACCGCGCGAACAATCGCAACCATCGCCGGATTCTCGTCGTCGACGGTCGCGTGGGCTGGACGGGTGGCTCGGGTGTCAGCCGGAAGTGGATGGGCAACGGCCGGGTCGAGGACCACTGGCGGGACACCGACGTGCGCGTCGAGGGGCCGATCGTGGAATATCTGCAGGGCGCATTCGCCGACAACTGGCTGGCGGCCACCGGCATCGTCCTCGGCGGTGACGCCTATTTCCCGCGGCCGCTCCCGGTGGCCGGCACGGTCCACGCGCAGATCATCCGCAGCTCGCCGGCGGGCGGGAGCGCCGCCATGTACACGGCGTTCCTTCTCGCGATGTCGGCCGCGCGGCGCTCGATCTACATCACCAACCCCTACCTGGTGCTCGACGATCGCATGAGCGAAGCGCTGCTGATCGCCGTCAGACGCGGCGTCAAGGTCGTCGTCCTGACGCCGGGCGCGATCGATCACAACCTGGTCCGGCAGGCCAGCCGCGGGAAGTGGGGGAAGATGCTCAAGGGCGGCGTGCAGATCTACGAGTACCTGCCCGCCCTGCTGCACGCCAAGATGATGGTGATCGACGGCGTGTGGGCGACCGTCGGGAGCACGAATCTGGACAATCGGTCGTTCGCGCTCAACGACGAGCTGAATCTCGTCGTCTACGACGCGCCGACGGCCCAGCGCCTCGAGGCCATCATCAAAGAGGACCTCGGCTACTCACGCCTGGTCGATTACCGCCACTGGCGCGCTCGCAGCCTGATCGATCGCTTCATGGAGCTGCTGGCGACGCCGATCCGCTAGAGAGTCCGCCGGGATACGACGAGGCGGTAGAGGGCGAGCACGATCACCGCGCCGATGACGGCCATGATGAAGCCGGCCGCCTCACCTTCGTGATAGAGGCCCATCACCCGGCCGATCCATCCGCCGAGCAGCGCCCCGACGATCCCGAGGACGATGGTCACGACGATACCGCCCGGGTCCGCCCCCGGCATGATCAGCTTGGCGACGATACCGACGACGAGGCCGAATACGATCCACAGCAGGATGTCCATCGCGCGCTCCTTTCAGAGCAGTCAACGTCCGTACTGGGGGAGTGCAGTGCACACCCAGTGCCAAAAGCGCGCGGATGTAAAAACTTACTCGTCGTCTCGACGCTGCCAGGCTTCGAGGACGCGGGTGACGCCGAAGGCGGTGAGCCCCACGAGAGGCACGGTGAGCACGCCGGGGAGGAAGGCTTCGTCGAAGGGCAGCGTCATGGCCGCGCGAAACGCGGCCACGCCGAGAACGTTGGACACGAGAAAAAACGCGACCCAGGCGGTCATGCGCATGCGTGATTCGGCCTCCACGGGAAGTGTGACGCGTCGTCGGGCGGTCGCATCGTACGCCATCGCGCGCGCAGAAAGAAGAAGAAAGCTACCCATCGCCACGGTTGGCACGCCATTCGCTAATTCCATCGAGCATGAGTTTGTGTGCTTCGTGCGGCCTGCAACTGACGGGAGACGCCGCGCTCTGCCCGCATCATCACTGCGTGTACGGCGACGACTGGGCGGTGGCGAACCGCATCATGTGTGACTTCTTCCATCGCGGAAAGATCCCACCGCGGCTGACGCGGACGGAACGCGACGACGAGTTCTGGGCGCACACGGGCGAAGCCGCCTGACGATCAGCCCGCGAGGGCTTCAGGCGGCGCCGGCGCTTCCGGCGCGTAGAACGACGACTCGCGCACGCCCCGCGCGCACTGCCGGGTGAACTCGATGAGGTGGTGACTCACCACCGCGGTGTTGATGAGGGCCTCGAGCTCGCCCGCCCTCAGCATCGGCAGGGCCGCCTTCCAGAACGTGCGCCGGTAGTCGCCGCGGATCCCCACCCGCCAGAACAGCCGGCCGAGGATCGCGAGCCCCATGAGAACGTTCCGCCACGACGCGCGCTCGCGGTTCGTCGGAAACGGGAGCCGGTTGGAAAATGTGTGCTCCACGTTGTAGACATAGCGCTCGTAGACGGCGGCCGGATCGTAGGCCGTGGTGATGCACCGCAGCCACATGTCCAGCACGCTCTCGTACGGCATGCGGAACGCGATGTTGGATTCCCGTCCCTCGTCGGGCAAGAGGCGCCCCTCGGCTTCCAGCCGCCGCCAGAGCGGCGTGCGCGGGAGCGCGTAGAGGATGTTGATGGTGAGGATCGGGATCTCGGACGCCTGCACGAAGTCGATGATGCGATCGGCGGTGTCGGGCGTGTCGGTGTCGAGGCCGATGATGATCCCGGAGACGACCTCCAAGCCGTAGCGGTTGAGCGTGCGCACGGCCTCCAGCAACGGCATGCGCAGGTTCTGATCCTTCGACATGAAGCGCAGGGCCTGGGGCTCCGGCGTCTCGATGCCGCAGAAGATCGTGACGAACCCCGCCTCCCGCATGAGCGCCAGCACCCGCTCGTTCTTGGCGATGTTGAGCGTCGCCTCGCAGGCGAACCGCAGCGGATACCGGTGCGCGCGCTGCCATTCGATCAGGTGGGGCAGGAGCTCGAGCGTCGCCTTCTGGTTGCCGATGAAGTTGTCGTCGACGAAGTAGACGCTGGTCGCTCCTCCGGCCAGGATCTGGTCGAGCTCGGCCAGCACCTGGGCCGGCGTCTTGAGCCGCGGGTTCTTGCCGTAGAGCGCCGGGATGTCGCAGAACTCGCACGAGTACGGGCAGCCGCTCGAGAACTGGATGTTGGCGAGGAAGTACCGCCGGATCGGCGTCAGGTGATAGGCCGGCGCCGGGAAGTCGGACAGGGGCAGGCGCGTGGCCGTCTCGAAGCGTAGCGGGCGGCGCGGCCGCCCACTATGGGTGTCGAGGTACTCGATGACGCGGTCGGTGGCATCGCCCAGCTCGCCGACATGCAAGAGGTCGGCCTCCGGATAGTACTCGGGACAGCTCGAGACCGAGGGCCCGCCGAGGACGACCACGCGCCCGTGGCGGTGCGCGCGCGCGACGATGTCGTTGATGAAGGCGCGCTGCACGTGCATCCCCGACACCAGCACCGCGTCCGCCCACTGAAAATCCGCGTCGGTGGCGGCGCCGGCGTTCTCGTCGACGAAGCGGACGTCCCACGTCTCCGGCAGGTAGCTGGCCACGACGAGCAGGCCCTGCGGCGGCATGAACGCGCGGACACGGCCGCCAAAAAACGGATAGGCATACTGAAAGGTGCCGAATGACGGAGCGTACCGCGGTGAAACGCAGAGGACCCGCCGCCGTCGTGTGGGGAGATAGCGGGTGCGCATGACCCTCGATTTCAGGATACCGTACTTCCGTTAAAATGCGAGCCGAGGAGGACCATCGATGGATCCCAAGAACGTGAAGGCCGTCGTCACCGGCGGCGCCTCCGGCCTCGGCCGGGCGACCGTGACGCGCATCGTCTCCGCCGGCGGGCGCGCGGCGATCCTCGATCTCGCCTCGTCGACCGGCGCCGACGTCGCCAAGACGCTCGGCGCGCGGGTCGCGTTCGCGCCGGCCGACGTGACGAACGGCCCGGCCGTGGAGAGCGCGCTCGACGCCGCGCGAAACGCTATGGACGGCGTGAACGTGCTGGTCAACTGCGCGGGGATCGGCACGGCGATGAAGACGCTCGGCAAGCAGGGCCCGGCGCGCCTCGAAGACTACACGCGGGTCATCACCGTCAACCTCATCGGCACCTTCAACTGCATCCGGCTCACCGCCGCCGTCATGGCCAAGAACGCGCCCACCGGTGAGGGCGAGCGCGGTGTCATCGTGAACACCGCGTCGGTCGCCGCCTTCGACGGCCAGATCGGACAGGCTGCCTACTCGGCCTCCAAGGGAGGCATCGTGGGCATGACCCTGCCCGTCGCGCGCGATCTCGCCGAGCTCGGCATCCGCGTGATGACCATCGCGCCCGGCATCTTCGACACGCCGCTGCTCGCCACGCTGCCCGAGCCCGTTCGCATCTCGCTCGGCAAGCAGGTCCCCTTCCCGCCCCGACTCGGCCGGTCCGAGGAGTACGCGGCGCTGGTGCTGCACATCGTCGAGAACGTCATGCTGAACGGCGAGACGATCCGGCTCGACGGCGCGATCAGGATGTCGCCTCGGTGATTATTTATCAGGGCACGGGCACCCGGGCTCCCCACGATTTTTGAAATGGCCGCGGGCACCCGGGCCGTTGTCCGGGCATTTCAGCGCTCGCCTCGCCGTGCGACACGTCTCGGCTCGTTGTCCGGGCATTTCAGCGCTCGCCTCGCCGCGCGACGCGTCTCGGCTCGCACGGCGGGCCCGCGGCCCCCCGGAATCACCCGCGGCGATTGCTCGGTCTGGCGATCAGAGCTGTAACTCTCCGGGACGCTGTCCAGGCGTGAAAACCTCGCATACCGTCTTCGATCGCCGCTCGCGGCTGTCGGGACGGGTGCGCGTCATCGAGGACACGGCCGAGCGCCGTCTGATCGTGGCGGGCGACACGCTGTCGGTGTACCCGCTCGGCGGCAAGTGGGACCGCGTGACCCGCGAGTACTGGTGGCACGCGATCGACGCGGCGCCGGTCCCGGCGCGCCCGTCCGCGCTGTTCGTGGGCCTGGGCGGGGGCACGTCGCTCCACGTGCTCCGCGCGAGGTGCCGCCCGCGCAGCGTCACCGTCATCGAGCGCGATCCCGTCATCCTGGAGGCCGCCCACGACTGGTTCGGCCTCGAGCGCGTGCCCGGCGTGGAATACCTCACCGGCGAGGCCGACGTCGTTGCGCGCTGGCTCAACGCCGCCCGGCGGCGCTTCGATTTCGTCTTCGAGGATGCGACCTATGCCGAGCCGCTCGAGCGCTCGCTGCCGCTGCTCCGCGCGCTGGTTCCGCTGATCTCCCGCCGCGGTGTGCTCGTGATCAACCGTCACCGCCGCGGCGACGCCCACCGCCTGGCCGCCACGCTGCGCCCGCACTTCGAGTCCGTGCGGCTGCGGCGCGTCAGGCGCGCGGCCGAGAACGTGCTGATCGTCTGCGCTAAGCTCGCGGCAGGCGCTTGAGACGCAGGCGGTGGGGCCGCTCGGCCTCGGCGCCGAGACGGCGCCGCCGGTCGGCCTCGTAATCCTGGTAATTGCCCTCGAACCACACCACGCGGCCCTCGTCCTCGAAGGCGAGCATGTGGGTGGCGATGCGGTCGAGGAACCAGCGGTCGTGGCTGATCACGATCGCGCAGCCCGCGAAGTCGAGCAGGCCGTCCTCGAGGGCACGCAGCGTGTCCACGTCGAGATCGTTGCTCGGCTCGTCGAGGAGCAGCACGTTGCCGCCGCTCTTGAGCATCTTGGCCAGGTGCAGGCGATTGCGCTCGCCGCCCGAGAGCTCGCCGACGCGCTTCTGCTGGTCGCTGCCCTTGAAGTTGAACGAGGCGACGTAGGCGCGCGACTGCAGCTTCCGGCCGCCAACGTCGAGGACGTCCTGGCCGCCCGAGATCTCCTCCCACACCGTCTTCTTGCCGTCGAGGGCGTCACGACTCTGGTCGACGTAGGCAAGCTTCACGCTGTCGCCGACCCGCAGCGTGCCGCGGTCGGGCGCGTCCTGGCCGGCGATCATGCGGAAGAGCGTCGTCTTGCCGGCACCGTTGGGCCCGATGACGCCGACGATGCCACCGCGGGGCAGCCGGAAGGAGAGGTCGTCGATCAGCACGCGATCACCAAAGGCCTTGCCGACCGTTGCCGCCTCGACGACGACGTCGCCGAGACGCGGTCCCGGCGGGATGGCGATCTCGAGCGCGGCGGCCCGCTGCTCGAAGGACTCGCCGAGCATGGCGTCGTACGCCTGGAGCCGCGCCTTGGACTTGGCCTGGCGCGCCCGGGGCGCCATCTTCACCCATTCGAGCTCACGCGCGAGCGTGCGCTGGCGGGCGAGGTCGGTCTTTTCTTCCTGCTCCAGGCGCTGGCGCTTCTGCTCGAGCCAGGACGAGTAGTTGCCTTCCCACGGGATGCCGTGCCCCCGGTCGAGCTCGAGGATCCACCGTGCGACGTTGTCGAGGAAGTAGCGGTCGTGCGTGATGGCGACGACCGTGCCCGCGTAGTCCTTGAGGAACCCTTCCAGCCACGCCACCGACTCGGCGTCGAGGTGATTGGTCGGCTCGTCGAGCAGCAGCATGTCGGGACGCGCGAGCAGCAGACGGCAGAGCGCGACGCGCCGGCGCTCGCCCCCGGAGATCTTCGACACGTCCATGTCGCCCGGCGGCACGCGGAGCGCGTCCATCGCCAGCTCGACGGTCCGATCCAGATCCCACGCGTTGACGGCATCGATCTGGTCTTGCAATCGCCCCTGCTCCTCGAGCAGCTTCTCCATCTCGTCGTCGGCGAGTGGCTCGCCGAGACGCGTGCTGACCTCTTCGAAGCGTTGTAGCAGGGCGCGCGTGCTGGCGACGCCGTCCTCGACGTTGCCCCGCACGTCCTTGGCGGGATCGAGCTGCGGCTCCTGCGACAGGTAGCCGATCTTGAGCCCGGATGCCGGAGACGCCTCGCCCTGGAAGTCGTCGTCCACGCCGGCCATGATGCGCAGGAGCGTCGATTTGCCCGCCCCGTTGGCGCCCACCACGCCGATCTTGGCGCCGTGGAAGAACGAGAGCCAGATGCCACGCAGGATCTCCCGCTTGGGCGGGACCACTTTGCGCAGGTCCTTCATGACAAACGCGTATTCGCCGGCCATCTATGCCGCCCCCAGTAAGCGCCGGTGCTCCGGCATCATGCAGCGATCCTGGACGACCTTGATTCCTGCCCGCGCCAGCGCCTCGGCCGCCGCGTCGTTTCGAATGCCGAGCTGGAACCACACGGCCTGAGGTCGCCAGCGAAGCCCGAGGATCTCGCTGGCGTGGCCGGGCAGGAACTGCGGCCGCCGGAAGATCTCGACGACGTCGACCGCGCCGGCGAGCTCGGCGAGGCTCCCGACGACGCGCACGCCGTGAATCGTCTCGCCGACCAGCGTGGGGTTGACGGGATGGATCCGGTAGCCGCGTGCCGCGAGATAGGCCGGCACGTAATAGGCCGGCTCGTGGGCGCCGATCTTGGCGCCGATCACCGCGACCGATTTCGCCGTCCTCAAGATCGCACGCAGGCCCGCGTCGTCATCGACCACGAGCTCCGTCCACTCGGTCATGCCGCCGACGTTCTCACGTCGTCCGCATCGCGGCAAGGATCTGCGGGCCGAAGGACTCGACGCGCCACCGCCGGATGCCTTCCACGCGCGACAGCGCCTCGAGGTCGCGGGGCGAGGCTTCCGCGATGGGACGCATGAGCCGATTCGGCAGGACGACGCCCGACTCGAGTCCCGTCGCGGGCGCCGCGTCGGTCCGCCACTGCCGCAGCAGCTCGATGCGCCGCCGCACCGGCCCCGGCACCGACGGGAGCCGCGGCGGTCGCGGCGCCACGGGCAGCTCGGACTCGGGCAGGGCCTGAGCACGAGCGATGGCCTCGAGCATCGCCTGGCCCCAGCGACCGACGACGCGCGGCGTGCAGCCCGGGATCTTGCCGAGGTCGGCGACGGTGCGGGGCGCCGCCACGGCCAGGGCGACGAGCGTGGCGTCGCCGAGCACCTTGAACGGTGGACGATCCGCGCTCCTGGCGAGCCGCTCGCGAAGCTGCCACAGCGCCCTGAGAATTCCGACCTGCCGCAGCGTGAGATCGCGCGCGCCCTTGAGCCGGAAGAACGCGTCGGGGTCGGCCGGACGCTCGGCCACCTCCTCGGCTGCGAGCGCGGCGCACTCTTCCTCCACCCAGTGCAAGCGTCCGGCGGCGCGGAGCGGCTCCACCAGGCGGTCCTTGAGCGCCAGCAGGTGCAACACGTCGGCGGTCGCGTAGCGTTCTTGCGCTTCGGTCAGCGGACGCACTGACCAGTCGTCTTTCTGGCGCGACGGTGGCAGCTCGACGCCGAGATACTCGCGCAGCAACACGTCGAGGCCGAGGGCACGGGCGCCCAGGAAGCGCGCCGCCAGCGACGTGTCGAAGATGGCGCCGAACGTGAACCCGTAGCGGCGCTTGAGGTGGACGAGGTCGTTGTCGCCGGCGTGCAGGACCACCTGCGGCCGCTCGCCGCCGACCAGCTTGCCGAGCGGCTCGAGATCGGCGAGCGCCAGGGAATCCACGAGCCAGGCCTGGTCAGCGCGATCGGCGATCTGGATCAGCGCCAGCCGCTCCGGATAGTGATGGAGGCTGTCGCCTTCGGTGTCGAGCGCGATCTCGTCGAGCCCGGCGAGATGGCGCACCATCTCCTCGAGATCGGCCGCGGTCGAGATCCAGCGTGGCGTGGCTAGGGCTTTCGGGCGAGGACGGCTTGCTCGAGTCGCTGGAAGCGCCGACGCAACGGCTCGAGGCCTTCCTCATGAGTGATGACGTACAGCCGATTGTCCTTGATGGCCGCGATCGTCATCGCCGCGACCGTGTCCGGATCGAGCGTGCGGCCGATCAGATCGACGGGCGTGGAGGCGGGCTTCTCGTTGCGCAGCGTGGCCGGTCGATTCCGCTCGCTCGCGCGGATCTGGGTGGCCACACCCATCGGGCAGAGCACCGACACGCCGATGCCGTAGGGCCGCAGATCCTTGGCGAGCGTCTCGGAGAGCCCGACCACCGCGTACTTCGACGTGTTGTAGACACCCAGCCCCTGCGAGGCGATGAGTCCGGCCATCGACGCCGTGTTGACGACGTGGCCACCGTCGCGCTGGGCGATCATCCGCGGCAGGAAGGCCTCGAGCCCGTGAATCACGCCCCAGAGGTTGACGCCGAGCGTCCACTCCCAGTCCCGGTGGGTGGCCGTCTCGAGCCCACCCCAGATCGCCACGCCGGCGTTGTTGCAGAGGACGTGGACACGGCCGAGTGCCGAGAAGGCGCGGTCGGCCAGTGCCTGCACCTGGGCCCGGTCGCTCACGTCGGTACGGACAGCGAGCGCGCGTCCGCCCTCCGCCTCGATTCGCTTGACGCTCTCGGCGAGGCCGGCCTCGTCGACATCGGCCACGACGACGGCCGCGCCTTCCGCAGCGAGGCCCGCGGCCAGAGCACGACCGATGCCGCTGGCGCCGCCGGTGACGACGGCCACACGTCCCCTCAACGATTCGACAGCCGTCTCCTTGTGCTACTGGGATTACGCCGAGGCTCTGCCCTCGAGCAGCGGCCGCAGCACCGTCTCCAGACGGTCCATGTCGGCGGGCTTACGGAGGAAGGCGGCGAATCCGGCCTCCTCGGCCTTGAGTAAGGTAGCCGGGCTCATGTCGCCGGTCAACGCGACGATGGGCACGCCCGCGGCGACGGGATACTGGCGCAGGCGGGTGGCGAACTCGAAGCCGTGGATGCCTCGCAGGCGGAGATCGAGCAGGACGACGGTCGGTCGGGTACGAACGGCGAGCTCGAGGCCATTCTCCCCGGACTCGGTCATGAGGACGCGAGCGTCGGGGAACAGCGCGGTCAGGTACTCGCCAAGGGCCTGCCGCGTGTCGGTGTCATCCTCGACGACCAGAATGATGGCCATCGGCCCAAGTGTACCGTGCCGGCCCTGCGGAATCAGGTTGATCAGGCGGTCGAGGCCAGCCCGTCGGGCTCGAGCCAGGTGGGCTGCCGGCCGGTACGGCGCAGCGCCGCCATCACCCGAGCCGGATGCCCCCAGTCGCTCCAGCCGACGTCCTTCACCCTGACGGCGAGGAGTCGGTCGGGCACGCGGACCAGCACGCGGGCCGAGAAGCTCAGCGGAGCCAGATTAGCGTAGACCAACGAGGCAACGGCCTCTTCGTCCGGGGTGCCGAGCGCCCGGCGGAGTGGTGAGAAGGTGACGAGGGCTTCGGGCACCGTCGCATTGACGCAGTCCATGAACGCGCTGGTCCAGCCGACCATCACGAAGCTGTTCCAGAGGCA
>WNFT01000006.1_pt1 | contig 115642 bp, 106 predicted proteins | sample 5400191 | NCBI WGS metagenome assembly WNFT01 (sample SAMN13153359, study PRJNA577476) | soil metagenome | isolation source: 80 cm saprolite under Madrone tree | place: USA:California | collected 2016-06-14 | reverse complement strand
AGCAGCAACATCAGCCGCGCCCGGCGCGCATCATCGGCACGCCCGCTGCGGCTCGCCGCTCGCTGGTTAAGTTCCATACGTTCCGCGTCCGTCAGCACGATGGTGTTCTCCATGAACACCATCATACTACCGTTTCAGCCGTTACAGTCCACTAGAGCCGTGCGGCGACGCGCGCGGCCTTGCGTCCGTCCGGCGTGCGGATAATCAGTACCAGGCGATCCGTCAGTGGCACACCCGCGCTCGGAATGGTGAAATCCAAAAACCACCGATAGCGTTTCGGCAATTCCTCCTTGCTCTCCAAGTTATAGGGTTCGACCGGTTCAGCCGTCGCGGCTCCTCGTTGGAGATCCTCGATATGCCGCAATTCGATGCCGCGCTTCCAGTAGAAAGAGAAGCGCAGCGTCTTCATCATCTCTTGCGTCAGATACTTACGCGGAGCGAGTTCCAGCGTCTGGCTCCTGCAGGGAATATCGAACATGACAAACGAAACGTGCAACTCCTCGGGAAACTCGGTCACTTTCTCCTGAGCGCTTCGGTATTCCGTCCCGTTCTCGTCATCCATACGTTTGAAATCGTCGAAAAAACCGGAGGCCGTGGCGCGGCCCGTTAGCTGAAAGCATGTCACGTCGGACAAGCTGCCTTCCGTTTCAAAAACAATGCCGCCGTCAAAATTCAAAACCTGTTTCTTGACGGGTTTTTCTTTCTTTTTGGGTTCATGTTGTGCTTGACTCGCCGGCGAGGCAGGAACCAGCAACAACAGTGCAACGACAACGGTAGAAAAAGATCTTAGAAAAAAACGGTTCATCCTCATCAGTCAAACAAAGTTCAGTTCGCTCCCACGGCGCCGGTCTTCAGCAGAAATGTGATGCCGTCGATGGTGTACAAAGTCTTCCCGCCTTCGCTCTTTTGTGGCGGCACTTTCCCGGACCGCACAGATTCAAAAGCAGTCACGAGTCGCGGTAGCAAGGAAGGTTCGGCCACCGGGATATTGTGCGCGCCGAGGACGAGTTTTAGTTCCGGCGTAAGAGCAGCAAGGCGCTTCACGGAATTCACGTAGGCTTCGAGATCCGTTTCCGGGCGGAAGAGCCAGATGGGCGCGGGATAGTAGGTGTCGCCGGTAAAGAGCAAGCCGTTGGCGCGGTCGAGCAGCGCAATGGAATCCGGAGTATGGCCGGGCGTGGAAAGAACTTCGAGCGTGCGGCCGCCGAGATTGACTTTGAAGCCGTCGTGAATAAAGTGCGAAATTCTCCACGGCTTGGTGCCGTACGTTTTTGGATTGAATCCCTTTGGCAAATCGCCACAGAGTTGGTCGGGAGCAATTTCCGCCTGAGCATCTTCGCGCGAACCTTTGGCGTTCTTCCGCGTGAAATCGGTGTCCATGCCGTAGACGAAAGTGAACTGCCAGTTGCCGCCGACGTGGTCGTCGTGCGTGTGCGAGTTGAGGACCACTACCGGGCGCGAAGTCAATTTCGTCGTGACTTTGTGAATGTCGCTGATGCCCATGCCGGTATCGAAGAGCACGGCTTGCTTGGTGCCGACGATCAGATAGGAAATGGTTTCTTCCGCTTGATGCGGCTCGTAAATGGCAAAAACGCCCGGCGCGACTTTGTAGACTTCAAACCAGGGATCGTCGGGCGGAACACGTTGGAGTGATTCGTACTCCGGGCGGGGAAGCGGACGGCACCATTCGGGTTTTTCGGCAGGAGCTGGCGCAACCGAAAGAAAAAGATTTGAGGCAGAGAACACAGAGGCCGGAGCACAGACGGCGCGGAGACCGTTCGGCGAAATTGAAAGAGCCAGCCCAGCGAGAAGCATTGGAAAAATGAGCGAACGTTTCATTTCACGTTTTCCGAATTCTGAAATTGATTGTGCGCTGGTTTAGCGCGCGCATCCTGGCGCCAGTAGCAGATTCTAACAATCACGTAAGCAATGACCATGGGCATCGTCAACGCAAAAATCACCGTGGACTTGGGATCTCCTAAAGCCCAATAGGGCAAATCCACGCCGAGTCCAATTAAAGACAACAGCATGAACGGCAAAACAACGATTGCGGGTGCCAAGAACACCCACGCATAGCCCCAGCGCCTCCGTCTACCCGCGCCGCGTGATGTCATTTGGAAGGAGCCGTGAAGATGGATTTGGGGAGCATCATGTGAACGCCTTTGTTGCCATCGACGAGCTCAGTGATGTGAAGATCGGCGGCTACGCTCGAAAGCATGTAGGCGTCGTCGCGCGAGAGATGCTTTTCGGTGACCAGGAAATCGATCATCTCGCGAACGGCGAGCGTGGCGCAGGCGTTCAGGTCATCGTTGAGACCCATGGTGATGTAGTGCGTGGGCGTTTCGGCGCGCGGCCACTTCAGGTGCATGTCCTTGCGCACGATGAATTGAAACGTGCCGATGAGCGAAGTTTCTAGAGCGGTGATGTCCACTTCGCCGTCGCCTTGGCCGGCGTGGCCGTCGCCCACTTCAAAGAGCGCGCCGGGCGCGTGCACGGGAATGTAGAGCGTGGAGCCAGCGACGAGGTCCTTGTTATCGAGATTGCCGGCCATAATCCACGGCGGAGCGCTGTTGAAGCGGCCCGCGCTTTCCGGCGGAGCGTCGCCCATGCTGCCGAAAAAGGGGTGCAGCGGAATCTCGATGCCCGGCGCGAATTTCGCGATCATGCGCTTTTCATCCAGCGGAATAATCTTTATTTTCGAGTAAGGATAATCGTCGGGCAGATAACCCCGCCCGGGACCGAAGGCGTTGTACGCATAAGGAATCGCCAGCTTTATCGCCAGAATTTTCACTTCCAGCACGTCGCCAATTTCCGCGCCTTCAATGGAGATCGGCCCGGTCAAAATGTGCCCGCCCGGGCCTTTGTCCTTCACCTGATCGGTGATGTCGCGCAGTGATTGCTCGACTTGCTCGGGAGGCAGGCCCGCATCTTCCAGCCGCTTCGGGCTGTTGGTGATCAGCGTCTGAATCTCCACGGTGTCGCCCGACTTGACGCGCAGCACCGGCGCCGCCTTCGCGTCGTAGTAGCCCCAAGCCACGGTCTTCGGCGTCGGCTTCAGCGTGTACGTAGTCTGTGCGCATGTGCGGGGAGGGGAAAGAGCCAATCCAGAAACAAGAAAGGCAAGACTCATCGAGATTGTGCGGCGATTCACGCGGCCTCCCGGAATCCTAAAATAAACACGGAACGCAAAATCGTGTTCTGCTCGGGTGAAAAATGCAAGTTCGTCAAGGAGCCGTCTCCGCTGGCACCAGACTGCATCGTGTCTCAATTTCGCAAGCGCGCCGATAGCCTCGCGAGGCGTTCCTGTGTAGGCGTCTCTATCGTCAAAATGAAGTGGTCCGTTACCGGTACGGCCTGGGCGCGAACACGGAATTCAAAGACCCCCACTTGGTAGCTCCGCATAGCGCCTGGCCATAATAGGAATGGAATTGGTTCTCGCTCCTCCACAGACAATGTAACCAAAGAAAGCGACTCGACGGGGCGCATTTTGAGGCCGTTTTTCCAGAAACCAAAGAAGCGAAGGGCACTCAGCGATTCTGCAGTTAGATTGGGGTCCATTTTCCTGTGTGTCTTGTCATCGAAGTGCGGCAGACCGGTCACAAAGAGTTTGAATTGCATTTCCCCCGGAAAGAACTCGACAATTTTGCCCTCTCTTTCAAAAATGATCTCATCAGCTGTTTTCTTCGGCTCAAGTTTCTCAAAGGAATCGGGATTAAAAAGAAAGCCATGAAGGGTGATAAGGGCTCCGTCAGGCATTGTGGCAGTTCCAAACATTGTCATAGAGACTTTTGGTTGACGGTTGGGCTTCGGAAAGGCATGCGTTGGCGGAACGGGAAGACTCAGGGCGAGCACGAGAAAACTCAGAGCAGGGACCCGGTGCTTTCGCTCCCACATACGAAACCGCCTAATCCCACCTGAAGCAGAATTCCGCCAAAGGGTTGTCTCCTTGACCACACAACTACGCTTCTGCGGGGAAACCGAGTCGTACACACAAGTGCGGTAATTCATGGATGGGTCATATCCTCGGGCTTGACGAGGGCGTCGAATTCTTCGGCGGTGACGTAGCCGAGCTTGATGGCGGCTTCGCGGAGGCTGATCTTGGCGTGATGGGCGGCTTTGGCGACCTGGGCGGCATTGTCGTAGCCGATTTTTGGAGCCAGGGCTGTGACCAGCATCAGGGAATGATGGAGGTAGTGATTGATGCGGTCGCGATTGGCTTCGATGCCGCGGACGCAGTGTTCGACAAAACTGTTGCAGGCGTCGGCGAGAAGTTCGACAGAGTGGAGGTAGTTGAAAATCATCACCGGCTTGAAAACGTTGAGCTCGAAATTGCCCTGTGAGCCGGCGAAGCCGATGGCCGCGTCGTTGCCCATGACTTGCACAGAGACCATGGTGAGGGCTTCGGCCTGCGTGGGATTTACTTTGCCCGGCATGATCGAAGACCCAGGCTCGTTTTCCGGAAGAGTGAGTTCACCCAGGCCGCAGCGCGGGCCGGAAGCGAGCCACCGAATGTCGTTGGCGATTTTCATCAGCGAGGCGGCCAGCGTTTTAAGCGCGCCGGAGGCGAAGACGATTTCGTCGTGCGCGGCGAGCGCGGCGAATTTATTGGGATGCGAGCGGAAGGGAAGCCCGGTGAGTTCGGCAATTTTGCGCGCGGCGCGTTCGGCGAATTCGGGATGCGCGTTGAGGCCGGTGCCGACGGCCGTGCCGCCGATGGCGAGATCGTAGAGGCCGTCGAGAGCGACGGCGACGCGGCCGCCATCGCGATCGAGCATATTGACGTAGCCGGAAAATTCCTGGCCGAGAGTGAGCGGCGTGGCGTCCTGCAAATGAGTGCGGCCGATTTTGACGATGTCCGCGAATTCTTTCGCTTTGGCGTCGAGCGCGTCGCGAAGAGTCTTGATGGCGGGGAGCAGGCGGCGAGAGGTTTCTGTGGCGGCGGCAATGTGCATGGCGGCGGGAAACGTGTCGTTGGAAGATTGCGACATGTTGACGTCGTCGTTGGGATGGATGGGTTTCTTGCTGCCCATGACGCCGTCGGCAATTTCGATGGCGCGATTGGAGATGACTTCGTTGACGTTCATGTTGGTTTGCGTGCCGCTGCCGGTCTGCCAGACGCGCAAAGGGAAATGGTCGTCGAGTTTTCCGGCGATGACTTCATCGGCGGCCCGGACGATGAGGCTGCACTTTTCGTGCGAAAGCTTGCCGAGATCCTGATTGACGAGCGCGGCGGCTTTCTTGAGGATGCCGAAGGCGCGAATGAGCTCCGGCGGCATGACGTCCTTGCCGATGGCGAAGTGGATCAGCGAGCGGGCGGTCTGGGCGCCGTAATACCGGTCGGCGGGGACTTCGATCTTGCCCATGGAGTCGGACTCAATGCGAGTCGGCGTGGAGGCTGCTGTCTTGGCGGCTTCAGACATAGGTGGCTCCTAGATGAGGCTTGGCACTGAGTTTATCAGGGTGGAAGCAAGGAGGTAACCGTCGCCTTGAAAATGGCTGGGCGGGCTATCCCTAAATCAAAAGAATACGTTGACGGGACCGGGTGGTGTTAGAATCCGGCTGCAAATCAGCCCCCGGGAAAACAGCATGGAGGATTCCCTAACAACCAGAGTTTCATCGGTACGAGGAATTCAATTCCCCGAAGGCCGGACGGAATGTGAAAGGAGAATTTCAATGAGGAAAAATGCGGCGGTGCTGGCATCTTTTCTTCTTCTCCTGCTGGCGGCGGGGATTGGATCTTGCGCGAAACGTTACCACGCGGAAACCGAGAAGTACTACTTTGTGGCGACGAACATAAATTTGCCGTACTGGCAGGAAGCGGAGGCCGGCTTTCTGGACGCGGCCAAGGCGCTGGGAGTGAGGGCTGAACTGACTGGTCCGACGACGTATGACCCCGGTGCAGAGGCGACCATGTTCCGGGACATCGTGGAGAAACAGCCTTCCGGAATCTGCCTATCCGCGGCGCGGACGGATTTTTTCCGGGCGGACATCGACAAAGCAGTGGCAGCTGGCATTCCCGTGATTTGCGTGGATGCGGACGTGCCGGAGTCGAAGAGGCTGCTGTACATTGGAACGGATAACGTGCGAGCTGGGAGAGAGAGCGTGAAGCGGATGGCGGCACTGGCTCCAAAAGGAAACATCGTGGTAATCACGATTCCTGGACAGCGCAACCTGGACGATCGCCTGGCGGGCGTGGCGGATGCGCTGAAGAATTTCCCCGCACTGAAGCTGACGAAGATTCTGGATGACAAAGGGGATTGGCGCAACGCGTTCGACCAGATCTCCGACCTGATCCTGAAGAAAGAAAAAATAGACGGAATCGTTTGCCTGGAAGCGGCAGGAGGTCCCGGAGCTGCGGACGCCTTAGGCCGGTTCAACATGGAAGGGAAACTGCCGATCGTGGCGTTTGACAAAGATCCGAAGACCTTGGACCTGATTGAGAAAGGCGCAATCTCGTCGACGATTGCCCAGAAGCCATACGTGATGAGCTACTATGGGCTGAAATTCCTGGACGACTTGCACCACAACGCGGTGAAGGAATTCAAGGACTGGCGCACGGCCCCGGCATCCCCATTGCCGAGCGGTGTGGATACCGGCACGGCCGTCGTGGATAAGACTAATGTGGCCGCATTTCGTGAGGCCATGGCGTCGCTACCGAAACCACAGTAAAGGTGAGCGTCGGCTATTCATAGCGCAACGCTTCCATGGGATCGACGGAAGCGGCACGGCGGGCTGGCAGGAAGCATGCCAGCGCCGCGGCGACGATTAGTAACAGGGTTACGCCAACGAGAATGAGGGGGTCGCGCGAGCTTTCCATCACCCACTTCGTGGCAAGTTTATCGAACGCGATGCTGAGAAGAAGGCCCGCCGCCAGCCCACCGCCTACATTCAGCGCCGTAGAAGACAAAACAATCCGAAATACATCGGCCGCTTTCGCGCCGAGAGCCATGCGAATGCCAAATTCGTTGGTGCGAGTTGCCACGCCATAGGACACCACGCTGTAAAGGCCGACAGCGGCGAGGACCAGAGCAAGGATGGAGAAGATTCCGAATAGCGTGGCGACGAGGCGCTGTTGCGCGTATTCGGGAAGGCCGGTAATCCATTTTTCCAGGTCGCGAACGCGCATCACCTGCTGGTCGGGGTCGACCTGAACGAGCTGAGAGCGAATGTCGCGCAGAATGGACATAGGCGCGCCTTGCGTGCGCACGAGAATCTGGGTGAACATGCGCAGCCGCAGGGTGAAAGGCACATAGATGGATGGCTTGATGGAGTTTCGCAGGCCGTCGTCGCGTGCATCTGCGACGACACCGACGATCTGCAACCAACCGTCGCTTCCCGGAACCGCGGGCGAGTAAGGCGGCTCACCCTTGAGATCGGGAACGCGGATTTGCTGGCCGATGGCGTCTCCATTCGGCCAATACTGCCGAGCCATGGTCTGGTTGATCACCGCGAGCAGGGCGCCGCGCATGGTTTCAGCGTGATCCCAGATGTGGCCCTGCGTCAGTGGAATGCGAAGGAGAGGAAAGTATTCCGGGCTGATGAAGTTCAGCCGTGCCTCCGGCTTTTCTCCAGTGTTGCCAAGGATTTCGATGCGAGTGTCCCAGCCGTTCGACGGCGGTGTGGCGTTGGTGGAAATGCCGGCGGCGACGACTTCGGGCATGGCGGCGATCCTGGCGCGAAGTTGCTCGAAGTATTGGGAACGGTCCTGCCAGGAAACGTGGGTATTGTCGTGGATAGGAATCGGGACCGACATGGTGTGTCCGGGGTCGTAGCCAAGATCGGCCTTCACCAGCCGGAGGAAGCCCTTGCCTGCGGCGCTGGCCACGGTGAGCAGGAGAAGCGTGAGCGCCACCTGAGCGCCCACCATGGCGCTGTGAGTGCGGCGGGCGTGCGCGCTGCCCGTCATCCGCCGGAGGCTGCTTTGCATCAGCCTGGCGATGTCTGGCCGCGAGAGTTGCAGGGCTGGCCAGAGGCCGAATACGACCGCAGTGGCGAACGCCAGAGCGATGCTGAAGAGTAGCACGGGCACGTTCATCTTGATGACCGATTCGGCCGGGAAGGAATTCTGGGGAAGGAAGGCGGTGATGAGGGAAAGGCTCCGCCACGCCAGGAGAACGCCGAGCAAAGTTCCGGCAGCTGCGATGGCGAGCGACTCGGTAAGCAACTGGCCAATGATTCGAAGGCGGTCGGCTCCGACGGAGGCGCGCACGGCCAGCTCATGCTGGCGTTCGGCGCCGCGTGCGAGGAGAAGAATGGAGACGTTCCCGCAACCGATCAGGAGCAGGGAAGCGACGGCGCCGAGCAGCAGATAGAGCGTCGGTCCAAGGGGTCTCGCGTACACGTCAATAATGCTGCGCAGGCTGACGCGGAATTTTTCCGGATACTGATCTGGAGACTGTTTGGCGAACTCCTCCAGGATTGGCTGAAGTTCGGCATTGGCTTGGGCGGCAGTGACTCCCGGGCGGAGCTTCAGCGAAGTGGCGAAATGGATGTGCGGGTCCTGCGTGACGTGCAGCGGGAGATAGACCTCGCCTTCGCCCCACTTGAACCGCGGAGGCATCACGCCGACGATTTCATAGGTCTTGTGAACGAGCTGCATCTTACGGCCAACGATGTTGGGATCGCCCAGGAAATATCTCTGCCAAAATTGATAACCGAGAACGACGACGCGCTGCGGCTCCTCTCCCGGCGGTCCGTCGGAAGGAATTAGCCAGCGGCCCTTTAGCGCGGGAATACCCCAATGGCTGGGAGCGTTCGGAGAAATGTGAATGGATTGAACGTCTTCGGGCAGGTCGCCTTCGGTGGTGGTCAGGTTCCACCAATCCATGCCGACGACGCTTTCGAGCGATTTTGCCTGGCGAAGCTGATCCATTTGCGGGCCGCTCAAGTCGGTGAAGCGGTCGTGGCCTGTTTTATCGACCAGGCGAAGCACCATGATGCGAGCCGAGCCAGGGTAGGGGAACGGGTCAATCAAGACCGCGTAGATGACGCTGAAGACGGCGCTGGTAGCGCCGATTCCCAGGGCCAGGGAGAGCACTGCGGTCAGCGTGAAGCCAGGGCGCTTCCGCAATTCGCGGGCGGCATAGCGCAAATCAGTGACCAGAGATTGCATCGGCACCTCGCATGGCAACCGCTTTGTCTTCGCCGACCTTTGGAGGATAGACGACGGAGGAGCCCCGAGGGTTAGGGGACGGTCGGCTCCGATTACAGTTTATTTATGCAATGATGGGGAGACGTTCCTGATTGTCTGGCGATGAACTCTTTTAGGACTGGCGGGTCTTAATCGCCGACCGTGCAATAAAAGCGGCGTTGGCCGGTGTCTATTTCGAGGGTCAAGCGGGGCAGAATGCGCCGGGCGTAGGCCGCGTGGTCACTCTGCGGAGCCATCTCGAGAAGTTGCTCATACGAGGCGATGGCTTTCTGGCGGGCCGCTTCGGCACCGTCTTGATACTTTCCCGGCTCCACGCCTTCCGAATATTCGTCCCCGGTCGCCACAGCCTGACTGAGCGACCACCAGGTTTCGTAGGCTTGCGCCACGGCTAGCTGAACATCCAACAAATAAGGGCTTTTTGAGTGTTTTTCCCGGAACTGGAGCCCCTGCTGAATGACCTGGCGGAATTGCTCGCTGCCGCCCGCGCAATCCACGCCCGGATCCCATCCGTGATTTAGAAGCAGGAGAAAGGCGCGCTCGCCCCAGTCACTCTCCGGGAAGTCTGTCCAGACGCGGTTCAAGAGATTACCGGTGTATTCGGGTGGAGCGGAAAAGAACGGCGCGTAGGTTGCGCCGAGCTCAACCAACTGAGTTCGCCACTCTTGCCAATGCGCGGACTCGGACGTGTCATTTTCCATTACCCAGTGCAGACGCCCGGCCAGACGATCCGCGGCCAAGAGCAACACGGGCTGACGGTCGAAAGAAGAAGTCCTGGCGCTTGCTAACAGCTTCACTAGAGCATCGCGGAATTGTGCGGCTTGCCAATTGGATTGCGGCAGGGCGATCATGGCGGCGCGAACGCCAGTTTGCCCTGAGGTGTGCGAAGACCTGAGCTGGTTCTGCCATTGTTGAACGGCCTCGCGCATCTTCTGGGGATCAGGGTCTGGCTGTTGCTTCATGAGCATGGTGGCTACGTCCGGGAAATCCGCGCGCAACTTGTCGGCTAATTGCGCATCGATTCCCGATCCCGCCTGATAGAGAAAGTCACTCGTCCCCACCAGCTTCAAGCGCTCATCCTCGTTCAACGCCTCCAGCAGCGCCCGTTGGCGTCCCTGCAGCCGCAACCGGCCGACCTTTCGCTGCGGATCGAATTCGCTAAGATAGAGCTGGATTTCGAGGTCGGGGGCTTGCCAGCGTAGATTTTCAGGCCAGCGAACGGGGCGGGAGCGCGCCACATTGGAGCTTCGGTCTTCTGCTGGACCAAAGCGCGCAGTCAGTCTGGTTTGCAATAAATTCTGAACTTGGCTTAGCGCTTCCTCGGGAAGCGCCGGCGCGGCCACGTCGAACTGATGGAGGCGTGGGACCAAGGGCTCTTGCAGACCAAAGACGTAAAACGACCAGTGAGCGGCTTCGGGCTCACGGCTGGCGGAACAGCGGTGGGACCACTGCCTGTCAGCAGTGCCTTGACCGTAGATGCCCCCTCGGAATGGTTCGCAAGGAATTTCCGGGTGGAGGCTCGACCATTCCTGCTGAGGCGCGTTCCAAGAGGACTTCTCGAATTCAGCCCAGAGCTGCTGCGCCTGCGCTTCCGGCAAAAGGCCGGTTTGCTCTTGCGGAGGCGTCGTGGAGACGTTCTCTGCGGCGCCTGCAGAGGTTTTCAAGGGTGAGGGCGGAAGCGGGGTACCCTGCGACTGGAGTATGCGCGCGAATTTGGCCCGCGTTGCCTGGATAAAGGAGGGGCCAGCAGCGGCAGCGAGGAGGGCGAGCGTAATTCCCAGCAACAAGAGAAAGCGCTTGCGAGCGAATGGAAGAGCCAGACGAATGCTTGCCGGGAGAATGGGCCGGCTTCCGGCAGGTTGACGTGATTGTTCCTGGTTCATGCCAAGGCACCTGGGGATGAGAGATCAGACTAAGTGGCTGATTCGTAAGGGACAATGGTACCGGCGGGGCAATGTTTCAGCGGCGTTAACCCGGGTCATGTATAATTTTTAGCAGGGGATTCCGTTTCATTCATGGCTGAGGAGACAAAAGTGGCGCGGGCGAGCGCGAAAACGCGGCTGCGCAGGCGGCTGCGGTTCCTGAGGACGCGTGCGCGCGAGCTGAAGATGATCGGGAAGGCGCTGGTCTCGACGAAGCACCCCATCCTGGTGCATATCATCCCCATGCGGCAGTGCAACCTGGCATGCACCTACTGCAATGAATTCGATGATTTTTCGAAGCCCGTGCCGCTGGAGGAAATGAAGAAGCGGCTGGACATTCTCGCTGCTATGGGGACTTCGATCATCACCATCAGCGGAGGCGAACCGCTGATGCACCCGGACTTGGATGAGGTGATCCAGCACATCCGGCGGCGAGGAATGATCGCGGGATTAATCACTAACGGCTTCTATCTGAACAAGGAACGCATTGAGCGGTTGAATGAAGCGGGGCTGGAGCACCTGCAGATCAGCATCGATAACGTGACACCAGACGAAGTTTCCAAAAAGAGCTTGAAAACGCTTGACGGCCGGCTGGCGATGCTGTCGCAGTACGCCGTGTTCCAGGTGAATATCAATTCCGTGCTGGGCAGCGGAGTAAAAGATCCTGATGATGCGCTGAAGATCGCGCACCGGGCTGTGGAGTTGGGCTTCACCAGTACCGTAGGGATCATTCACGATAACAATGGACAATTGAAACCGCTGGGCCCGCATGAGCAGGAAATTTTCGAAGAAGTCATGGCGCTGGGGAAACGCTCGTTCTCGCGATTCAACGAGTTTCAGCACAACGTGGCGCGAGGAAAGGAACACAACTGGCGGTGCCGTTCAGGGTCGCGCTATCTGTATATTTGCGAGGACGGGCTAGTGCACTGGTGCTCGCAGCAGCGCGGTTATCCTGGGATTCCGCTGCCGCAGTACACTCCGGAGATGCGCCACCGCGAGTACTCCACTAAGAAGTTTTGTGCCCCGCGCTGCACCGTTTCGTGCGTCCAGCAGGTAGGGATGCTGGATAATTGGCGGGACCCGCAAAACCTGAATCCCATGCCGATGACGCCGCCAGCAACCCCGCAGGCGGAGTTGGTCCACATTGGGCAAGTCCGGGGCGACTCCTGATTTCACCCAACGGCACTGAGATGTTGCCATCTTCATATTTCCACTCCGTATACACGCTTGCGCTGAAATATTGACGATGAACTCCGAGTTGCGAACAATGAAGACATGCCAAGTCCAGCGATTGAAATTGAAAATCTGACCAAGGAATATCCCTTCGGTTTCTTGCACCTTAAGAAGAGAACCTCGCTCGAAGGGCTGAGCATGCAGGTGGAGATGGGTGACGTGTTTGGCTTTATCGGGCCGAACGGCGCCGGCAAATCGACGACCATCAAGTTGCTGATGGGGCTGATCTTTCCCACGACGGGGAGCGCACGAATCCTCGGCAAGCCAATCAGCAACGTGGAAATGCACCGGGACATCGGTTACCTGCCCGAGCAGCCCTACTTCTACGACTACCTGACTGCGGCGGAATTGCTGGATTACTTTGCGCGGTTTCATGACCTGACCGCAGCCGACCGGAAAGACCGCGTGGACCGCATGCTGAAGAAGGTCGGGCTGGAAACTGCGCGCAAGATACAGCTTCGAAAATATTCGAAAGGGATGCTGCAGCGTGTCGGGCTTGCTCAGGCGATCCTGCACGACCCGAAAGTAGTGATTCTGGACGAACCGATGTCAGGATTGGACCCGGTCGGCAGGCGCGAAGTGCGCGACATCATTCTGGAATTGAAAAAGGACGGGAAGACGGTAATGTTTTCCACGCACATTCTGTCGGATGCCGAGACGTTGTGCGACCGCGTGGGAGTGATTGTCGGAGGGAAACTTCGAGGGGTCGGCGCACCGGGCACGCTCGTGGACATGAAGACACTGGGAATGGAGATTCTTTTCGAGTTGGCGGGAAAGACCAATGTGCCGCTGCTCTCCAAAGCGACACGCATGGGCGAGTGTTACCGGCTGCAGGTGGCTGAGGAGGAATTGTACGCCGCAATCGAACAACTGCGAGGAGCGGGAGCGCGCATCTTATCGGTCTCTCAAGTGAAAGCGACACTGGAAGAGTTTTTCATGAATCTGGTGGAGGCAGACCGCGCGCAGGGAGCGGCAGTCGAGGTGAGCGGGCAATGAGGCGCGCAGGCGTTGTGGCATTGAACACGTTTCGCGAAGCGGTGCGCGACCGGGTGCTTTACAACCTGGTGTTTTTTGCGTTGCTGATGATAGCGGCATCTGTAGCCGTAGGTCAGATTTCGATTGGGATCGAGCAGACGGTCATTGTGAGCCTTGGGTTGAGCGCCATTTCGTTGATCGGGCTGCTGATTTCTGTTTTTCTTGGTGTCGCGTTGGTGTCCAAGGAAATGGACAAGCGCACGCTCTACACCCTGCTGGCGAAGCCGGTAAGACGATGGGAATTCCTGCTCGGGAAATTCGGCGGGCTGGTACTGACACTGGCGGTGAACACGGCAGCGATGACCCTGGGACTGCTGCTGGCGATGCTCTGTGTGAAGCATTCGCTGGAGAGAAGCGACACGGTGATGCTGGTGGCGGCGTATTTCATACTGCTGAAGCTGGCGCTGATCGTCGCGCTGGCGCTGCTGTTTTCCTGCTTCACGACGCCGCTGCTTGCAATATTGTTCACCGTGGGCCTGTACATCGCTGGCTTGTACGTCCAGGAGCTGAGGAATTTGCCGATCGAGGTGATGAGCCCGGGGATGTCGGCATTCACGAAATGGCTCTCCTACCTGCTTCCGAATTTTGAGAATTTTAACGTGATGGCCATGGCTGCACACGGGCGAGCGGTTCCCGGGGCGTTGATCCTACAAAATACTTTGTACACGATGGTTTACTGCGCGATCGTTTTGACTGCGGCGGCCGCGGTGTTTTCGCGACGGAACTTGAAATGAAATCGGAGAGAACCATCGCGTGGCTGCTTTTGCTGGTTGTTCCGCTTGGATTTGAGGGCATCTGGCGGCTGCAGCACCGCATCGACGCGCAGCGCGCGTCAATAGGCGAGGAGCGCGACGAGGTGCTGCTGCGCTCGGGAAAGCTCGTCAAAGCGATGAGCCTGGAATACGCGCCGCTGCTGGCGGACATTTACTGGACGCGCGTGGTGCAGTACTACGGAAACAAACACTTGAGAGGCCAGGCGAATCTGGAGTTGCTCTGGCCGCTTCTGGATATCACCACGACGCTCGATCCGAATCTGGTAATCGCTTACAGGTTCGGTGCCATGTTCCTCAGCCCGGCGGCACCGGGCGGCGCGGGCAGGCCGGATCTGGCCGTGCAACTGATTCAGCGCGGGATCCAGGCGAATCCGGAGTACTGGCGTCTCTATGAAGACCTGGGATTCGTCTACTATTTTGATTTGAAGGACTATCAGAAGGCTTCGGCAGCTTTTATGGAAGGAAGCAGGAAACCAAATGCGCTGGTGTGGATGAAAATCATGGCGGCCAAGGTGGCAGCGGAGGGAGAGTCGCTCGAGGCGTCGCTCTTCCTATGGAAGGACATCTACGACTCCACGGCCGATCCCTCGGTCAAAAAAAATGCGCTGATGCATTTGCAGTTGCTTACGGTGAAAGAAGATTGCAAGCGGCTCGATGCGTTGGCCGACGAATACGCCAAGAGGTTTGGCAAACCGCCGATACGCATGAATGACCTGGCGCAGGCCGGGTTGATCCGCGGCCTCCCACGTGATCCTCTGGGTTTCCCTTATGTCTTCGGTGAGGGTGGAAAAGCGGAGCTCAATCTCGACAGCCCGCTCCTTGAGAAAGAGTTGATGTTCGATCGATTCAAGAAAGCTTTGCCCTGAATTTCATCCTCTTGGCCTAAATCCAGCCTGGCATTCGGCAAAAGAAACGGAAGAGCGAGCTACCCAAGGTCGCTGCATTTCAAAACAAGAGCTTGGTCACTCCGACGTGCAGAGCAGCGTCATCCGGGGATCGACGACAATTTTGTGCGGTGGAGCCGTAGCGACAAACTGAAACGTTGTTTTCGGGCCGGCCGCTACTACGGTACCGAGGAGCGCGCCGTGTCCGGCCCCAGCGGCATATAGGGGAACGCTGGCGATAAATGAGCGCGGCACGCCGGTCTGAAAGAGCTCGCCGTGAATCAGATAGCCTTTTTCCGTGTGGCGCGTCGTGAATTCCACGCGATAGTGCGGAATCCCGGTTCCGCGCACCCACTCTTCGAAGAACCATTCCATCGAATGTCCGCCTTCGAGGTCCATGCCGGGGGTCATGACCGCCTCCACTTCGTGCTGCAGGTCATCGGTTGAAAGCGCGCGGTAAGCGTACTTAGTCACCAGCGTCCGCAGGAGAGCGATAAAGCGCGAGTCAGGATTCCTGCCGCCGGGCTCCCGCAGTATTTCTCGCAACATGTGAATGATCCAAGTGCCCTTGCTGTAAACGATCTCTTCGTAGCCGGAGGGTGACTTCGAGGAATTGAGGCGGAGGCCGAGAATGAGGGGGCCGATGTCGCCCGGTGGCTCGCTGGCGCCCGGCATTTTCTCTACGAGTTGCTGCCGGTAGCGCGCCAGCCAGACGTGCAGTTTGTGGTCCGGATTCTTCTTGGTATCTGCAAAAAGCACCGCGAGGTAATTCGCTATAGCCTCGTCAATCCACTGGTCGCGGTAGCTCGACCATGCCACGACGTTTCCCCACCATTGATGCGCCACTTCGTGATAAGGAACCAGCTCGGTGTAATGTTCCTGTCCGGCAGTGCTCAGTCCGGCGCGCTGTTGGGCTTCGGAAGGCAGGAAGGAGTATGTGGAAACATAGAGCAGACCGGGCCAGCCCTGCCCGAAAGTCCCGGGGATCTGCGAGACGCTGAGGTTATGGAAGGGAAATGGGCCACTAAATGTTTCGTAATAACGGATCGCGGAATCGATCTCCTTACCTAGCTGTTTGAGCGCATCGGCAGGGCTGGGAGAGGGAGGAGGAGGCGGCGCGACCGAGTGCCCCGTTGCTCCAACACCAAATCGCCTGGAAGGGCCATCCAGGGCTTCCACGTTTCGTGCAGAGAGGCGCCTCAGCAGATCTTCTTCGAGTTCACGATTGGCGAAGATCTCGATGGAGTGCGTCCCGGCTGCAACAGAGGCCGAAGCATATTCGCCGAGATTGAAGCCGGCAACGGAAATGGGCTTCTCCGCCTTCCAGCGACCGACACGGAAATCTCCTTCCTCATGTTCTTCGAGTTTGGAGGCCGTGGCGACCAGACGAAGCTTGTGCGGCCAGCGCAGAAGGAGGTCATAGTCAGAAAATTCCGCGCTATCCCCAAAGCGGGGGTACCAGCTTTCTCTCGCTCCGACGAACAACACGCCGTTTCCGGCGTTCTGGATGACGTTGCCGCGGTAATGGAAATGAAGAGTGAATTCCTGATTGGGCGGAGGAGCTTGCGGAAGAACGACATTTAAGTAGTCGTTGCCTCGTGCGCTGCGCTTCTGGAGATTCATCCCCTCATTCTGAAAAAACGCGAGGGAGGCGCCCTGCTCTCCTGTGACGCCGTCAATGGTCAGGGCCCGGGAGAGCTGGAAAGCGAGAAGGCGCTCCGTCCCGATCATTGCGCGCAAACGCACGCTGGCGCTGGCATCCAGTGAGTTGTCGGGGGAAATTGTAGTCTCGATGGAGTAGCTCAATGCGCGAAAGGCCGCTGGAAACGCAGGAATGTCTGGAAGTCGATGCGAGGTCCAGACATCGTAAGAAGAATTGCCGCCTTTGCGAATTTGTCCGAGAAGGAATGGCTCGTCGCGCTGCGCGTCAAGCACGACATCGAACGGGCCAGTGGCTGCGCCTTCAAGATCAGCGTAGAAGCAGGGCCTGGGGTTGGTCGAAAGCCGTTCAGCGAGAATGCGAAGGGCGTAGCTAGGATTAAGCTGGGCCACAGCGGCATCCCATTGCGCCCCGACGGACATATCCGTTTGAGGCGTGAGATTTGCGCCATGGAATTGCCTAAGAAGTTCGCCGGCGGTATCGTCCGTGAAACGCAGATAACCGTTGATGAATTCCTCGTCGAGAAGCGGCGCGCCGAGAAAACGCCCCATCTGCTGTTTTTCAACCGGATCGCGCGGGACCGCCAGCGCATGACCGCGCCCGGAAAACACGGCGCCGGTAATCTGTCCATCGAGCGGAGAGAAAAACGTGAACGCCCCCTCTTCAAACGAGAGGACCGCCTCGCCGCGGCGCAGCTGAATGTGGTTTGCGGGCGTGATGCGATAAACATTGGAGGGATCGACGCGCAGCGCCTTGATCGCATCATATAATTCATGCGGCGATCTCTCCGTGTTTGGAAATGCCCCTGGCGCCAGGAGACACCACAGCGCGAGAAAGACTCCCCCCACCTTCATAGAAGAAGTGTAGTCATATTCGGCATGAGGGAACAAGACAGGGGGCGCAGACTCGGGGCCTCGAATTAAAATGGGAAGATACCACCTCATGATTTCAGCTAACCGAATTCGCGGTGTTTTGCTCGGCGTCGCGCTCCTGTCCTTGAGCGGCCGCGCAGCGGCGGACACGATTGTCCTTAAAAATGGCCGCCGCATCATGGCCCTGAGCGCAGTGGAAGAAGGAGACAAGGTAAGGTATTTGACCTCCGCCGGCGAATTAAGCCTGCCGAAATCCATTGTCGATCACATTGAGAAGGGCAGTGCCGTGCTAATGGCCGGTTCAGCAGGAGCCGGAGCTGCGAATCTGGAGATTGCTCCGCCGAGGATGGAAGCGAGTGGAGCGAGCGCCGAGGTCGAACGGGGTGCGGTCCACGATGGCGCAATCGACCGGGAATACATTGCAAGACTGGAGAGCGCGGCTCGTTCGGGCGAACGGCAGGCCAATCGTAGCGCGGCGCTGGGGCATCACTTGGCGGCAAATTTCGAATTTGCCCGCGGCGATATGGGACATGCGCTCATCGATGCTCGAACGGCATTGACCTATGCGCCAGAAGAACCGGTTTTTCTCCTGAATGTGGGCTACCTTCTGCTCCGGCGGAGCGAGTTCAAGGAGTCTCTGGAATACCTGGAGCGCGCGCGTCGTGTTGCGCCGGACGACGCCGACGTGTCTAAGTTGGAGGGCTGGGCTTATTACGGCTTGAACAAATTGGACCAGGCGGTTGCAGAGTGGAAGCGCGCGCTGGCGCTGCGGCCGGACAAAGAAGTCCAGGTGGCACTGGACAAAGCGCTGGCCGACAAGAAAGAGGAAGAAAGCTATAAAGAGAATGAGAGCAGCCACTTCAAGCTGCGTTACAGCGGCGCGGCTGCGCCCGCGCTGGCCCGCGACGTGCTCCGGACGCTCGAGAGGCACTATTCGGAAATTGAATCCGAGCTGAATTTTACGCCGCCGGAATCGATTGGCGTAATTCTTTACACCCAAGATGCCTTCAGCGACATTACCAAGGCCCCGGCGTGGGCCGGCGCGCTGAACGATGGACGCATCCGCGTACCGGTGCAGGGTCTGGCGAGCGTGGATTCGGAACTGTCGCGCATCCTAAAACATGAGTTGACGCACAGTTTCATCGCGCAGAAGACGCGCAGCGCCTGCATAGGACTGGAAGCAAGCTGCACGATTCGTGCGCCAACCTGGATTCAAGAAGGACTGGCACAATGGATGGAGGGCCAGCGCAGTCGAGAAGATGCCGCGATTCTGCTGCAGATTTACAGCGCTGGTCATGCCATCCCGTTCAACCGGCTCGAAGGCTCGTGGCTGAACATGAGTGGAGATACCGCGCGGTATGCGTATGCCTGGGCGCTGGCAAACATCGAATACATCGAGCAGTCCGGCGGAGTGGTGGATATTGAAAGAATCCTCGACCGCATTGGCGCCGGAATGGCTACGGAGACGGCGCTGCGTGAGGTGCTACACAGCGATTACCGCGATCTGATGCAATCCACGGCCGAATATCTAAAGAAGACCTACGGGCGCTGAGCTATTTAGTGAATGTACTTACTCCCTCACCCTTCACGTCAATGTTTGTTATCCGTAGTTTCCCGATCCTAGACGGTCGCAAGAAGAGCGGCCAATAGTGCGGCGCGCGCAGGCATGGTGTTAAAGAGGACGTGCTCGCGCGAGGAGTGAGCGCCGTCGCCCACCGCACCAAGGCCGTCGAGCGTGGGAATCCCGAGAGCGGCCGTGAAATTTCCGTCGGAGCCGCCGCCAGCAGTGCATTCGCCAAGAGTGAGATTCATTTCCTTTACGAGTGATTGGGCGCGGGCGAAGAGAGCGCCGCTCATTTTGCGCTCGAGGGGAGGGCGGCCGAAGCCGCCGGTGATTTCAAGCCGTGCGCCACTTTGAAGCGCACGCAAGCCGTGGAGGCGAGCTTCGAGGCTGCGCATGTCGGAGACGCGAAGCGCGCGCAGGTCGAGAACGGCGCGTGCTCTCTCCGGAATTACATTAGTGCGTGTGCCGCCTTCGATGATTCCGGCGTTGATGGTGACGCCGCGGCGCAGGTCGTTCCATTTTTCAATGCGCGTGAGTTGCCGCGCAAGTTCGTGGATGGCGTTGACACCTTCTTGCGGAGCAAGACCGGCATGCGAGGCGCGGCCATGCACGATCAATTCTGCTTCGCCGACTCCCTTGCGGGCCGTCTTCAGGAGCCCACGCGGGCCAAAGGACGGCTCCAGGACAAAAACGGCGTCGCTGCGGCGCGCTTCCGCTTCAAAATACTTGCGCGAAGACTCACTGCCGATCTCCTCATCGGAAGTCCAAAGGAAGACCAGGCGTTTGTGAAGTTGCACTCGCAAGTGCTGAAGGGCTTGCAACGCGAAGAGGGCCTGCACAATTCCGGCTTTCATGTCGAAGGTTCCCGGGCCGTAAGCTTTACCGCCTCTCACGCGAAACGGCATTTTGGCGAGTGTTCCGGTCGAGTAGACCGTGTCGTAGTGGCCCAAGACCAGGAGCTGGCCCGAAGGACGAGACTTGCCGGGCCCCTGAGTGATGCGGAGAAGGTCTCCACGATGCTTTTGCGAGATTCGCTCCACGCGTGTAGCGTGCTTGCTCCATTCATTGCCGATGACGTCGCAGCAGCGATCGGCGGCGGATTTTTCCAGGCTGGGGGATTCCGTAGTCACAAACCGGCGCAGGGTCGCGAGCATGTCCGGCAAGCGCGCCTTCAAGAAACGCAGGAATTCTCTAGGTGAATGGCAATCTGGCATGGTGCGGAGATGCTATCAATGCGCAGCAGTCAGAGCAATCGCGCAAAATTAGACGCGCAGAGGGAAAGTTCTTGCAATTTGGACGTGCATTCGCGTTCAGGCCAGAGGCGTTGACTTTATCACTAGAGCGCGTATCGCGGAGGGCGGAGCTTCGCATATAATTAGAAGTTTGCCGGGAAAGAGCCAAGCGCCGCCGAATGGGTGTGCGGCGAGACGGGGAAACACGAATGATACTGGACGCTGTCGGAATTCAAAAAATTCTGCCGCACCGCTATCCCTTTTTGATGGTGGATGCCATCCTGGAAATCGAGCGGCTGAAGCGCATCGTGGGCGTGAAAAACGTCACGATTAACGAGTCTCACTTTCAAGGACATTTTCCGGGAGCGCCGGTCATGCCTGGCGTGTTGATTATCGAATCCATGGCGCAAACCGGGGGATTGTTATTGTTGCAGGAAGTTCCTGACCGGGAAAAGAAGCTGCTTTATTTTGTGGCAGTAGATGGCGCGCGGTTCCGCCGTCCGGTGGTGCCCGGCGACCAATTGAAAGTGGAGATGAATGTGCTCTCATGGCGCGGCGATTTCTGCAAACTGGAAGGCAAAGCAACGGTGAACGGGCAACTGGCTGCGGAAGCGACGCTGATGTGCAAGATGGTGGACCGCGAAGTTGTGACCAACGCGGAAAAATCCGCGAAATGACGAAGCACGAAATTCATCCGCAAGCCATTGTGGCGCCGGGCGCGAAACTTGGCAAAGGCGTCAAAGTTGGCGCCTACGCGATAGTAGCTGAGGATGTTGAATTGGGCGAAGGTTGCGTTCTGCACTCCCATGCCGTGGTGCAGGGGCCGTCGAAATTCGGAAAGAACAATGTCTTTCACCCCTTCTGCGTGATCGGCGGCGACCCGCAGGATTACACCTTTCGCGGTGAACGCGCCGAACTGGTTGCGGGTGATGGCAACATTTTCCGCGAGTACGTGACGGTGAGCCGCGGAACGCAAAAGGGCGGAGGCCGGACCTCCCTGGGCAATGAGAATTTTTTTCTTTCTTATTCGCACGTCGGACACGATTGCCAGGTAGGCAGCAACGCGCTTCTGGTGAACGGAGCAACCCTCGCGGGACATGTCACCGTAGAAGATTTCGTGACCATTGGCGCGTTTTGCCCGGTGCACCAGTTCTGCCGCATCGGCCGCTACGCTTACATCGGGGCATCGACAGTGATCACCCAGGACGTGCCGCCATTTTCCAAAATCGTCACCGAACGCGAGACGAAAAGCTTTGGCATCAACGCAATCGGCCTGGAACGCAAAGGATTTTCGCCCCAACGGTTACAGGCTTTGAAGTGCGCTTATCGTTTGCTGTTGCGCGCCAAGCTGAACACGACGCAGGCGCTTGCCGAAATGCGGAAATCGCTGGGCGATTCCGCGGACGTGGAGGAATTGATCAAATTCATCGAAAGCGCTGAGCGCGGCATCGTGAAGTAACGCCACACTGCTGATTTCATGCCGGACGCGAACACCAACACGACAGGCTGGGGACTCATCGCGGGAAACGGGCGGTTTCCCTTCCTCGTGCTGGAAGGCGCACGCAGCCAGGGAATCGACATGGCGGTGATCGCGCTGAAGGAAGAGGCGTCGGCGGATCTGGAAAAAATTGCCAAACGGCTGCACTGGGTAAGCCTCGGCGAATTAAGCAAAACCATCGACTTGATGCACCAGGAAGGCGTGAAGCAGGCGGTCATGGCCGGCCAGGTGAAACACAACAAAATTTTCAGCGCCATCCGGCCGGACTGGAAACTGGCGAAGCTGCTCTTTTCGCTGCAACGAAAGAACACCGATGCGCTCATCGGTGCAGTCGCTCGCGTGCTGGAGGACGAAGGGATCCGCTTGGTGGATTCGACGCTATTCCTGAAGCCCTTGGTGCCGGATCCCGGCGTGCTCACGCGGCGCGCCCCGAACGAGCATGAAGCGGAAGACATTGCGTATGGACTCGGCGTGGCCAGGCACATTGCCAGCATGGACATCGGACAAACCGTTGTCATCGCGGATCGCGCTTGCGTAGCGGTTGAAGCGATGGAGGGCACGGATGAAACCATCGCGCGCGCGGCTCGCATTGCGGGCGGAAAGCCCCTGGTTGTCGTTAAAGTCAGCAAGCCCGGCCAGGATATGCGTTTTGACGTACCCGTTGTTGGTTTGCCCACCATCGAACAGATGAGGGGTGCGGGTGCGACCGCTCTTGCTGTGGACGGCGGGCGGACGCTTCTTTTTGACCGGGCAAAACTGATCGAAATGGCGGATGGAGCCGGAATAGCGATTCAAGCTTTCCCTCCACCCGCCATGGCGGAACCCAATGGAGCTTTGAAGGGAACTAACAAAGAATGAGTCCGGCGGCGGGAGAATCGAAGAAGATCCGTGTCGCCGTTGTCGGCACAGGAGAATTTGGGCGCAATCATGCGCGCGTGTACCGCGAACTTGACGGCGCGGACCTCGTGGGAGTCTTCGACGAGAATCCAGAACGTGCTGCAGCCGTTGCGGTTGAATACCAGACACAAGTTTTGGAGAGTCTTGAGGAGTTGCCCGGGTGCGCGGATGCTGCGAGCGTGGCAGTTCCGACGGTCGCGCATTCAGAGGTGGGTTGCCGGCTTTTGGAAATGGGGCTCGACGTTCTCGTTGAGAAGCCCATGGCCGTGAATCTTGCGGAGGCCGATGCGCTGCTCCGTGCCGCGAAGAAAAACGCGCGGATTCTGCAGGTGGGCCACGTCGAGCGCTTCAATCCTGCGGTGATTGCCGTTGAGCCGATCCTGAACCGGCCGCTGTTTTTCGAGGTGCATCGATTGGGCGTGTTTACGCCGCGCAGCCTCGACGTGGACGTGATCTACGATTTGATGATTCACGATCTGGACATTTTGCTGGCGATGGTCAACGAGCCCGTTGTGGAAGTCAAAGCCGTCGGGATTCCGGTCCTCACCGAAAAAGTGGACATCGCGCATGCGCGCCTAGAATTTGCCGGAGGAGCGGTAGCCAATATCACTGCCAGCCGCGTTTCCACGGAGCGCGTTCGCAAGATGCGCTTCTTCCAGCAGCAGGAGTACATTTCGCTGGATTATGCCCGGCGCGACGCCCTGCGCATCGGCGTAAAGAAGCCTGGTCCGCAGCCTGAGTTTGGATTCGAGAAGCTGAATGCGCCGGCAATTGAGCCGTTGCACGCGGAGCTCGAAGCGTTCGTTAATGCCTCGCGCTCGCGCAAGGAGCCGCCCACAAACGGGGCAGCGGGGCGCGCGGCGCTCGAATTGGCAAGCCGTGTAATGGCAAGCATCCAAGAGCACGCCGCGCGCGTCCAAATAGGCTCATTCGCTACACAAGACAAAACAAGATGATTTCACGGATTCTGGTCCCGTTCGATGCTCGTCCACCCGCGACCGTGGATGCGCCAACGCAGCGCCGCCGGCCTACGACAATGGACGAGCGCACGCTGGTCCCGGCGATGCTGCCCATCGTGCACCTGAACGGAAACTCTACGATCCCCACGAATTTGCCACTCGAATCCATTGCCGCGCGGGTTGTTGTGCCCCGTGATGTAAATCGTCAAGCCTACGGCGTCAGGGAGGATTTCTCGACGCCGGTGCAGCCGACAGACCTGGACTCGCGTATCGCTGTGCCTGTGGGCTCCGCGCCGCCGGAAATGAGCGAACATCCGCTGCACGTTCCCGAAGACCTGGTCGACCCGGACATATTCAGCACCGGGGAAGTTCAACTAATCGTTCCGGAGCAGCGGGACGAAAAGCACAAGTGGCAGCTTGCGACGCGTTTGATTTCGATCACGTTTCATACTCTCTTGTTCATCTTTCTGATTTTCCAATCCAGGCTCTTTCCGCCACGCCAGCCGACGCAAGCTGAAATAGAACTCGCGCAAAGGCAATTGACGCCGTTGCTCCCGCCATGGAGGCTGGAATCGCTAAAGCCATCGACTCGTCCGGCTCAACCTCCACCCAAAGTTCATGTCAACCCGCGAGTATTGCGCGAAGTTGCGCCGCCAAGCATTCCAGCGCCTCAGCCGGAACGTCCGGTGAAAGAGTTGCCAAGCGCGCCGGTGCCCAAGCCAAACGCTGCGCAAACTGCTCCGCAGACGCAAGATGACGCGCCAGTGGCAAAAGCCCCATTAAAGCTCGAAACGCCGGATGCTCCGCAGCCTCGTCCGAACCTGGTCTTGCCACGAGAAACTTCCCCAAGCCAAAGCATTCAAGACTCCTTGAAAGCCACTCGCTCTTCCGGTCCCCGGCCAATCGGAGGGGGCGGCCAACTTCCTGGCGGTAGTGCGCGCGGGGGAGGCGGAGGCGGGGGTGGGACGGCCTACGGAGGTCTGGAGATGCTCACGCCTGATCAAGGCGTGGATTTCAACAGCTATCTCCAGCGCGTTTATGTTACGGTGAAACGCAATTGGTTTGCTGTCATGCCTGGGTCCGTCGAGCTTGGTGAGAGGGGCATAGTTGTGCTCACGTTCAGAATCATGCAGGACGGAAGCGTGCCATCCAGCGAGCCGGTGATCCAGCGCAACTCGGGGAAAGAACCCCTGGACCGCGCCGCGTTTTCTTCTGTGCGCGCGTCAAATCCCTTCGAGCCGCTGCCCGCTCAGTTCAAGGGGCCTTATATTGAGCTGCGCTACACCTATCTGTACAACATTCCCCTCGAGTCTTATTACCAGCAAAAGTGAAAGTCCAGCGTCAACAGGTTTTGGGTAGTCTTCTCCTCGCCTTATTCCTGCTCATCTTTCTTTTTGTTCGCGCTAGGCATCTCCTCTTTCGATGAGCGAAAGCAAAGCGCTCTTGCCTCTCGTGGGAATCGTCGGTCCGACGGCTTCGGGAAAGTCGGCGCTCGGCGTGAAGCTTGCGGAGCGGCTCGGCGGCGAAGTCGTGGCTTGCGACTCGACGCAGCTCTATCGCGGATTTGATATTGGCACCGCAAAACCCACCGTCGCCGAACGCCGCGGCATACAGCATCACCTGATTGACGTTCTTGAGGCAGAGGACGATGCCACCGCGGGTCGCTACCGAGAGATGGCTTTGCAAATCCTGCAAGACTTAAGAAAGCGGGAACGCTTTCCGGTCTTCACGGTCGGCACAGGATTGTATTTGCGCGCGCTGCTTGAAGGTCTTGCGGACGTTCCGCAGCGTTCAGAAGAATTGCGCGAACGGCTTCGCGCGAGCGTTGACGAGCATCCTCCAGGCCATCTCCATCGAATCCTGAAGCGGCTCGACCCGGACGCGGCCAGAAGAATCGCGCCTGCCGACGAACAGAAGCTTATCCGCACAATCGAAGTATGTATCCTCGCGCGCAAGCCGATATCGGCGGTGCACAGCACGGGCCGTATCCCGCTCGAAGGCTGGCGCGTTCTGAAAGCCGGATTAATGCCCCCGCGCGAGAAACTCAACGAACGCATACATGCGCGAACGGACGCCATGCTCGAGCAGGGCTGGGTGCGCGAGGTGCAGGCGCTGCTCAATAGCGGCCTGCATGAGAATGCGAAACCGTTCGACTTTATCGGCTACCGGGAATTGCGCGCGGCGCTACGCGGCGAGACGACTCTGCAGGAAGCCAGGGAGGCAATTCGGCAGGCCACGCGCCGCTACGCCAAGCGCCAGCTCACCTGGTTTCGCAAAGAGCCAGGCGTCCGCTGGTTTTCAGGATTCGGCGATGATGCGGCCTTGCAGACCAGCGTACTCGAATGGCTTGAATCAGAAGGACTGAAGCAGCAGAAGGTTTTTAGCTAAACCAAGTTCCCGAGCCTTCTGGCAACGACAAACTTGCCTATTTGTCGGGCTGTTTCGGCGCTGCTTCTGCTTTCGGTTTTTCCTGGATGGCAAGCAGCTCCACTTCGAAGATAAGGGTTGCGCCAGGGCCGATGCCCGAACGTGGGTCCGCTCCGCGATCGCCATAAGCGAGCTCCGTCGGAACGAAAAGCTGCCACTTCGATCCCACGGGCATGAGTTGAAGAGCCTCCGTCCAGCCCTTGATCACGCCGGTCACAGGAAATGACGCCGGCTGGCCGCGTTTGTAGGAGCTGTCGAATTCCGTGCCGTCCAGAAGTGTGCCCCGGTAATTGCAAGAGACCGTATCTGTGGCCGTAGGCTTAGGCCCTGTACCTTCAGTCAAGATTTTGTATTGCAGTCCGCTCGGGAGCGTGACGACGCCTTCCTTAGCCTTGTTCGCCTCCAGAAATTCTGTGCCTGCTTTCTTATTCAGATCCGCCGCCTCTTTCATTTTTTCCATCTGTTTGTTGCGCAAGTCCGTCTGCAGTTGCGTGAGCGCGGCTTTGGCCTCATCATCTGTCAACAGCAACTTACCTCCCGCGAGGGCGTCTCTTAAGCCCCGCAACACAATGGTGGTGTCCACTTCCACGGACTGTTTGTGCAGGTTCATCCCCAGGTTAGCTCCTAGAGCGTAGCTGACTTTGTCTTTCTGCGTCTTGAGGGTAAGGACGGGCTGTGTTCTTGGCTTAGCGGCTTGTCCTGTCTTCGCTGCAGGTGTCTTTTGCGCGCCGGGAGCGGGCGCAGTCTTCGCCGCGGGAGCTTGTCGCGTACTTGCCGCCGGTGTCTGCTGAGCTGGGGTGTTCTCGATCAGCATCGTTCCGGCCGCCAGAAATAATACAGCGTTGAGAATTAGTTTTCGCATGAATCCATCTTCCCACGGGTCCACAGGCTTCGCAAAACGCCGTTTTTCCGCGCACGATTCACGCGGTGAGAGACGGGTCGCCGGGCTGGGAAGAGAGGCGTATAATATTTTCCGGGATGAGCCCGACAAGAAATGCGCCAGTCCGCACGATGACTCCCGACCGAACTCAGTGACGAAAGCACAGCATCAGGTTTCGAATGCAGAACGCGCCTTGCTGGTAGGCGTCGGTTGGAAGCGCACGCCTCGATTTCCCGGCATGCCTGCGGGCGAGCAAGGCCGCGAGTCACTTGCAGAACTCGTTGAACTGGCGCGTAGCGCCGGCGCGGAAATTGCCGGAACCGTCTTTCAGATGCGCGATGCCGCGGATCCCGCCACGCTTGTCGGTCGCGGCAAGCTGAATGAAATTCGCGCCGAAGCCACAGCACACCAGGCGCCGCTAATCATCTTCGACAGCAACCTTTCTCCCGTGCAGCAGCGCAACATCGAAGAAGCCACGGAACGCCGGGTGATCGACCGCACACAGTTGATTCTCGATATTTTCGCGAGGCATGCCCGGAGCCGCGAAGGCCAGCTGCAAGTCGAACTGGCGCAATTGAATTACATGCTTCCCCGCCTGACGGGAAAGGGCACCGCGATGTCGCGCCTTGGTGGCAAGAGCGGCGGAGGTGGCGCAGGCGGTGCGGGCGGCGGAGCAGGACGCATCGGCGTGCGTGGTCCCGGAGAAAAGAAACTTGAGACTGACCGCCGCCGGATTCGCGACCGCGTGCGCAAAATCGAGATCAGCATTGATGAAGTTCGCAAACAGCGGGCGTTGCGCCGGGAAGCCCGCAATGCCGTCCCTCTCGGGACCATTGCGCTGGTGGGCTACACCAACGCAGGCAAGTCAACCTTGTTCAACGCCCTGAGCCGCGCCGAAGTACTTGTTTCCTCGAGGATGTTCGCCACGCTCGATCCCACGATCCGCGCGCTGCGTCTTCCCTCGAACCGTCGCGTATTGGTTTCCGATACCGTTGGGTTTATCCGCGATCTGCCCAAAGGATTGCTGACGGCGTTTCGCGCCACCCTCGAAGAAGTGCAGGAAGCCGCTTTGATACTGCACGTGAGCGACGTCTCGAATCCGCACCACGATGAGCTTGACGAGGAAGTCGACAAGATTTTGCGCGAACTGGGCGTCGACGGCCGTCCCAGGCTGCGGGTACTCAATAAGATGGACCGGCTTTCACCCGAAGAGCAAAAAACGGTCACGAATGGCGCAGGGAGATGCGCTGGCGCCGGAGGCGCGCCCGTGCTCGTGTCCGCTCTGGCGGGCGAAGGGATCGAGGAATTGTTGCGGCGCATGGACGCCGAGATGCCCACCGATCCCGTTGTAACGCTTTCCATCCGCTTACCGCTTGCGGACGGCCGCACGCTGGCCATGATTCATGCGTTGGGGCGCGTCCTTCATTCGGAAATTGACGATTCGCACATGCGGCTCGACGCAGAAGTGCCCGCGTCCATCGCCACGCGGTTGCGGCTCAAGCAGTATGCCGTTGAGGAAACATTTCCGCGCGTTCTTTCGTAAGATACAATTGAGGCTGGCGGTTCTGCGGTCACGCTCAGGACTTACCGCTTAGCAGCTGCCACAAACGAGGTTGCCATGGCCGCTTTTTTCTTGTGGATCATTTTGTTCATTCTGTGCTGGCCCATTGCGTTGCTTGCACTCTTGCTGTATCCAATCGTATGGCTGCTGACGTTGCCCTTCCGCATTGTGGGAATCGCTGTTCACGGCATTCTCGGGCTCTTCAGCGCCATGTTCATGCTGCCAATAAGACTTCTCCGCGGACCGCGCGCTATCTAAGTGCCTGCCTGACCTTTGACGTGCTAACTGTAGAGTAAAATTGTGCAAAACCCCTGTTTTTATTCACTTGCAGCCATTTGTGCGACATTCTTCCGATCCGGACGGGGAGGCTTCCCCCTGTGGAAAACATTGTGGAAACCGTGGTCTTACCAAAGGGGTTTGCGTTCGCCTGCTACAGGACTCGCCCGGCAAACTAGGGACTCATTGGCTTGTATGCGATTGAAAACAAAATGCTTATGTATGGCCACACAACGTCACAGCGAATTGTTTTGTCTGCAGTGTGCCAGAATTGCGTTTCCTACATTTGCACAGATTTGCAGCAGCCGCATTACGAATGAGTACAGGCTTTCTATGCCCTTGCTGTTGGGCCAGCGTTTATCCCGAAGTAACCGGATAAGGCCAAAAGGCCAACGGATAGCGGCGCTTTGCAGGATCGTGGAACCCCTCACGCGTGTTGACGCCTCCTTACGCCGAGTCTATAGTGAAACTGGTGGCTAAAGCCACGGGGCGGCACCCCCGCCGTCATGCGCCCATGAATCTTCCTAACTCACTGACGCTATTGCGGATCTTTTTCGTTCCTGTCCTCATCGTGATCCTCCTCACTCGCAGTCCCAACTTCGAGTTCTGGGGCTTTTCCGTGCACTTCGAGGTCTGGGGCGTTTTGATCCTGCTCTTGGCGGCAGCGACCGATTGGGCGGATGGATACCTGGCCCGCCGACGCCTCCAGATAACGACCCTGGGTATTCTTCTTGACCCCATTGCCGACAAGCTCTTGATCTCAGCGGCGTTCGTTTCGCTAGTAAGTATGCAGCTCGTTTCCGCGTGGATGGTGGTAATCATTATTGGCAGGGAATTCACCGTTCTTGGCTTGCGCAACATCGCTTCGGCCGAAGGCTTCACCATCGAAGCGTCCACTCTTGGAAAAACGAAAATGGTTTTGCAGGTTTGCGCCGTGGCGGTGCTTATTGCTGGAGCCGGAGTGGGACACCCCTGGCTCAAGCTGCTGGGGCAGATCCTGCTTTGGCTCGTGGTCATCAGCGCGCTCGTCTCCGCCGCCCAATACTTCCGGCGCTTTTGGAGCCACGTCGACGACAGCATCAAGCAACGCCGCCGGCTCCGTATGCTCGAATCCCGCAAGAAGCCTGAGGATGCCGTCCCTCTCTGAAGCGGACCAGCGCGCCGCGCTGCATCTTGCCCGAACGGCTGTGGTCGAAGCTGTCTCCCACCGCAAGCTTCCGGAGGTGTTTCCTCGCGAAGGAGTCTTCGCGGAGCGCCGCGGAGTCTTCGTAACACTTCACGTGCGCGATCGCTTGCAGGGCTGCATCGGTGTCATTGAAGCCAAAGAGCCGCTGGGGGAAGCCATTATTCGTTGTGCTGCCAGTGCGGCGCTGGAAGATCCGCGGTTCGCCCCTATGAGGGCGGGCCAGCTTGCCGAACTTACTATCGAAATCTCATTGTTATCAGCCATGGAACGGATCGAGCCCGAGGCTGTCAAGATTGGACATCACGGACTTTTTGTCCAGCTCCACGCGCAACGTGGCCTACTGCTTCCCCAGGTCGCGATCGAGCATCGGCTGACGCGCGAAGAGTTCCTCGGGGAAACTTGCCGGAAGGCCGGGCTGCCTCGCGAAGCTTGGCGCGATCCCGAGGTTCAGCTCTTTGGATTCAACTGTGAGGTCTTTTCCGATAGTCGCATCGCCAGCGGGCCTGAAGTATCCGGCTAGGCGCGAAAGATTGCAATCGACAGAGAGGGCAAGAACACGGGGCCCGCGATGAAACCGCAACGGGCTTGAACGGTTCAACCTTGAGCCGGACTTCTATTCGATTTCGACGTAGTCGCCGGCGTAGACTGCGGACGAGCTGAAAGTAATAAACATCGTTGACGAATTCCGGCTAACGTTGATGACTATTCCCTCGCCCAGAACTTCACGGGGCAGGTCATTCCATTCGTACCGCGCAGGGGCACTCCCGAAACCGTACGTCGCGTACTGATAGCCTCTTTCTTGTGGCACGGTCTCCGCCCTTGAGCCTTGATAGCGGAAGATTCGGAAGTAATCGCCGACCTTGACTCCCTGATTCGTCCCAAGGTTTACATAGACCGCGTTGAGTCTGCCGTACACCTGTCCATAGTCTCTTCCGGCCACCACCATAGCCACTGGCTTGCCACTCACAGGCGCGAAGTGATCGAAGCCGGCAGCATCCTTATACGGCGGTGCTGGGCGATCCGAATAAGGCACGAGGATATCCCCGCGCTGCATGTAATCGCATGAGAAGATGACCTGAGCGACGGAAACTTTGGGCTGGACGTTGACCACCCTCACCTGTCCTGCGTCCAGATAAGGCGTGCCCATGGCACTCATCAGTTTCTTTTGCCACTTGAACCATGGCACGTCCGTGGCGTCCTTGTCCGGACGCACAACGGAGAACCGGTCGCCGACGCGTACACCTTTGTCCTGGCCCCGATTGATATGCACGTAGTCGCCGCGCGCAAAGATGATCTTGTAGTTCGATTGCTCCCCAGAGACGAGCCGGACTTCGTCCGGGACTCTCTGGTTTGTAACAAATCCTGAGCAATTCACCGCGCTGTAGTCGATTGGACGATTCTGCGGAGCAGCCTGGGGTGCGTCTTGCGCCCAACTTAATGCCGCACTCAGAAAGACCGATAGAGACAAAACAACAATTTTAGCGCGCATTCCAATAACTCCTTCGAAAACACGCCTGACGGGCCGTGCATGGACTTTTCTAAGCGAAAGTATCAGGGCCTGCCCCACGCGTCAACCAAATGGCCGAGGTTGCTTTACACTTTTGATACGGCATACTACTAGCTGCATTTTCAATAGCTTGGCGGCACAGGGCGGGGTATGAGCCTCTTCGGCACGGGCTTACGGCGGATTTGTGCGGTCGTGGCAGCCTCCGCGGCGGCTGAAATGGCAAAGCTGGTGCGCTCCGCTTTACAGCAAACCAGTACCGTCGAACTGCGTCTCGACTGGCTTAGCAGTGACGCGGAACGTGCTCAATTCCTCCGTTGGCTGCGCAAATGCCGGCCTCACAACGCCACTTTTCTTGCCACCTGCCGCCGTCGTGAAGGCGGAGGCAAGCTCGGGGGGGGCGTTGACCGCGAACTCTACTGGCTGATTCAGGCCCGCGAAGCCGGATGCCAATGGTGCGATCTTGAAGTGGAAACCTTGCACAAGCTTCCCGGCCAGTCCGTTCGGGAATACCCGGTGCCGCCGCGCGTCATGCTTTCCGCGCACGATTTTGAACGCACGCCGGACTTGCCGCGCAGCGTGAATCTGCCGGCTCATGGCGAGGTCGACGCCGTGAAGATCGCTGCCGAAGCACGGACCATCCAGGACAGCGTTCGGCTCTTGCGCCTGGCCCGTAAATCGAAAAATTTCGTTGCTGTTCCGATGGGAGAAGTCGGCCTGCCCGCGCGGATTCTCGCCCTGCGCGAGGGAAGTGCGCTGGCTTATGCGCCCGTCGCTGGGTCAACCGCCCCCGGCCAGGTTTGTCTGGACGAGATGAAGAATCTCTACCGCGCGCACGCTCTCACCCCCCGCACCCGCGTCTACGGAGTAATTGGCGATCCCGTCGGCCATTCTCTTTCTCCTCTGCTCCACAACACGGGATTTGTAGCGCGTCGCATCGATGCCGTCTACCTCCCATTCCTGGTGCATGATCTCCGCGATTTTCTGGCCGCTGTCCCCGAATTGGGAGTCTGCGGATTCAGTGTCACTCATCCACACAAGCAAGCCATTCTCAAATATTTGAAGCACTGCGATCCTCTCGCCGCGGAAATTGGCGCTGTTAACACCGTGGTCGTTCGCCGCAACGGGTCTCTCTATGGCGGCAACACCGACTCCCTCGGCTTGCTCCGTGCGCTTGAGAAGAAACTCCGCATCAAAGGCAGCCGTATCCTGGTCTTCGGCGCTGGCGGTGCGGCGCGAGCAGCCGTTTTTGCCTTAACTCGTTCCGGAGCAACCGTTGCTATTTGCGCTCGCCGTGAGAAAGCTGCAAGGGAATTCGCCCGCGCCTTCGGCGCAGAGGCTCTGCCCCGCGCTGCTCTGCGCACGGAGTCCTTCGACGCCATTTTGAACGCCACCCCGGTCGGCATGCATCCGCACGACGGCGTTTCGCCGCTCGCTCCCAGCGAGTTGAATTGCCGGCTGGTCATGGACATGATCAATCGTCCTCAGAGGACACAGCTCTTGAAGATTGCCGCTCAGAAGGGCATCGCCACTGTCCCCGGCATCGAAATGCTTATCGCTCAAGGTGTTGCCCAGTGGGAAGTCTGGTTCGGCAGGCGCGGGCCCGAAGCGCCTATGCGCCGTGCCGTCCTCGCAGCCCTCCGCGCCGAAGAAAACTCTCAGCAGCGGCGCTAATCCAGAAATGCAATAATAATCGCTCTTAATTTTTGACTCTAAACTCTCGACCGTGAACCTATTCCCATGATCCAGCCGGACTTCCGCGAATTTCAGCGCCTGGCCAAGCAGGGCAACCTCATTCCGGTCTACGATGTTTTTTCCGCGGATTTGCTGACTCCTGTCAGCGCCTACCTGCGCATCGCCCAGGGCGCGCGGTACTCCTTCCTTCTGGAAAGCGTGGAGGGCGGTGAAAAAATCGCGCGTTACACGTTTGCGGGAGCGCACCCCGAGGAAATCTTCCGCTATGCCAACGGCGCGTGCGTTCTCGAGAGCCGCGACCGCGTCGTCTGGGAAGAGCGCGATCCCATCACATTCCTGCGAGAGCGCATCGAACGTTTTCGACCTGTGCGCCTTCCCGGATTGCCGCCGCTGGTCGCCGGCGCCATCGGGTATTTCAGTTATGACATGGTGCGGCTGATCGAACGCATCCCCAAGCGCCTTCGCGATGAAATTGGCTTGTATGACGCGATGCTGATGTTCTATCACGGCCTCGTTGCTTTCGATCACGTCCAGCGCCGCTTGTGGGTCGTCCGGAATGTATTCACAGAGGGTCACGGCAGCCTTCGCGCGAAATACGATGCCGCCGTCCGCGAAATCAAGGAAACTCGCCGGCTTCTCGACGAGCCGGTCGCCGCCGAACGCCCGAAGAAACAATCGAAGTCAAAGAGACGCGGGCGGCTGAAAGTGACTTCCAATTTTCGCCGTCCCGAATACCTCGCCGCCGTGCAAAAAGCAAAGCAGTACATTTGCGCCGGCGACATTTTTCAGGTCGTGCTCAGCCAACGCTTTTCGGCGAAAACGCAAGCCGAACCTTTCCAGATTTATCGTGAGCTGCGTGCGCTAAATCCTTCGCCCTATCTTTTCTACCTGCAGCTGAACGACGTCTCCGTTGTGGGCAGCTCGCCGGAAATGCTCGTCAAAGTTCAGGGACGCGATGTCTTTTACCGCCCTATCGCTGGCACGCGTTGGCGCGGCAAGGACGAAGCCGAAGATCAGGCCCTCGAACAGGAAATGCTTGCCAGCGAAAAAGAGCGCGCCGAACACATCATGCTCGTCGACCTAGGCCGCAACGATCTCGGGCGCGTCTGTGATTACGGCACGGTGAAGCCCGAAAAGCTGCTCACCGTCGAACGCTACTCGCATGTCATGCACCTGGTTTCCAGCTTGCGCGGACGCCTGCGCGAGGACGTGGATTGTTTCGATGCCCTGATGGCTTGTTTTCCGGCCGGCACCGTTTCCGGCGCGCCAAAAGTCCGCGCCATGGAAATCATCGAAGAGCTGGAGCGCACGCGCCGCGGGATTTATGCCGGAGGCATTCTCTACCTCGATTTCGCGGGTAATCTCGATTCCTGCATTGCGCTCCGCACCATGGTGGTGAAAAACGGCGTAGCCTACGTGCAAGCCGGCGGCGGTATAGTTGCGGATTCCACGCCGGGGGGGGAATATCAGGAGAGCGTGAATAAGTCTAAAGCGTTGCTCACAGCGCTGCAAAGAGCGCACCGCCAGTGGGACAGACTTTAGTCTGTCCGCGTGAGCCCAGCCAAATTGATCTGCCGAAGTAAGTCTTGACGGCCTTCAATTCGGATGAACGCTACTAAGATTAGGAGACAAGCACATCATCATGATTTTGCTGTTGGACAACTACGATTCCTTCACCTACAACCTCGCCCAGTATCTCGGCGAACTCGGTTGTCAGGTCGAAGTGCACCGCAACGACAAAATCACCGTGGAAGAAATCATACGTCGCAAGCCGGAACGTATTGTGATTTCACCCGGCCCTTGCACGCCGCAGGAAGCGGGCATTTCCGTCGAGTTGGTCGAGCGTCTCGCTGGAAAATTTCCCATCCTCGGTGTTTGCCTCGGTCACCAGGCCATTGGCGCTGCGTTCGGCGGCAAAATCGTCCGCGCTCCGAAACTCTTTCATGGCAAAACCAGCCAGATCCATCACGACGGCAAGAATATTTTCCGCAAGCTGTCGGATCCCTTCATCGCCACTCGCTACCATTCCCTCATCGTCGAAAAAAAATCCTTGCCCCGCGAGTTGACGATCACTGCTGAAACCGACGACGGGATCATCATGGGCCTCCGTCACCGCCGCCACAAAATCGAAGGCGTGCAGTTCCATCCCGAATCCGTCCTGACCGATTCCGGCAAGCAGCTGCTCAAGAATTTCCTCTCCCTCTAGGGGCGCCCGCCGGGGCGGGCTGCTCCCAATCTTAGCAATGCGCGCGCACCGGTCGACAGACTCTTCACCAGCTCAAATCCGCCAAAATCGCCCCGTAAACCTCCATGCCGCGCCAGAAATGTCCCAGCCGCAAATTTTCATCCGAACTGTGCTGGTGATTGTCGTAATTCACGATCGGCACGCCAATCCACGGCAGCCCGAGGTCTTCAAAAATATACATCGGCACGCTGCCCCCCAGCGTCGGCGCCACGACCGTTGTGCCTCCCGTTGCCGCCTGCACAGCTTGCACCAGCGCCTTCGACACCGGCAAATCCATCGGCGTCCGCGAGGCGCGGTATCCTCCTTCATTGATCACTTTGGCGATCCGCGGGTACGTGCGCCTTTCTTCCATCGTGGGCTCGCGATCAATAACGTAGAAGCCTTGCTTTCGTATGAAGAGCGCGATCTGATCGAATTTCTGCTGCGGGTCTTCTCCTCGCACGAGGCGCGCATCGAGCGAAGCCTCCGCTCGGTCCGGCACTACATTCTGCGACTGCTCGCCCACATACGCGCTGCGCAATCCGCGGATATTCAGCGATGGCTCCACAATCAATTCCACCAGCTTTTTCCCGTTGCCTTCCGGTTTTGCAATGCCAAGTTCACGTTCCAGGTCGGCGTCGTTCGCAGGCATTTCCGCAAGCGCCTTTTTCTCCGCGTCGCCTAGAGGTGTGACGTCGTCGTAGTAGCCATCAATCAGCACGCGCCCATCCGCGTCCTTCATCGATGTCAGCAGCCGCGACAACTCCATCGCCGGATTCGGTGCCCAGTTTCCGTAATGGCCGCTGTGCAACGCGCGCACCGGCCCGAATACCGTGATGTCGATCCCGATGTCACCGCGATTGCCAAAGAAAACCAGCTGTCGCCCGCTCTGGTGCACGGGCCCATCGGCGGTAATGAGCAGGTCCGCTCCCAGCAGATTCTTGTGCAGCTCCAGCGTTCGTTGTAGATTCGTCGACCCCGCTTCCTCTTCTCCTTCAAAAATGACCTTTAGATTCACGCCCAGCGGAATTTTCTTCGCTCGCAGCGCATCGATCGCCGCCAGCAGAGCAACAATTGGGCCTTTGTCGTCAGATGCCGACCGCGCATAGACTCGCCACTCATCCGGGTCCGCCACGGGCTTTTCACGGAGTCCTTTGATCGCTTCATCGTGCCCATCGCAGACGTCCTTGCCATTCGTCCAAATCTTGGGCTCAAATGGTCTAGCGCATTTCCATGCGCTCGCGTCGACCGGCTGCCCGTCGTAATGCGCGTAAAAAATCACCGTCCGCTTCGCTTCTGGCGAAATCAATTTTCCGTAGACCACCGGCCCGCGCCCGGTGATCGGCAGCAGGTGCGTTTCGATCCCCCTCGCCTCCAGCATCTCCACCAAGTGCGCGGCATTTTTCTGGATGTTCGGTGTGTCACTCGCAATATTTGGGATAGCAAGGAACTCGCTGAGTTCGCGCACGATGCGGTCTTCGTTGCCCGTCCGGTACTCGCGCACCGCCTGCGCGACTTGTGCAGGCGTCGGAGGAGTTTGCTTCTGCGCGAGCGCCGCGGTTGGCAGGAGCGCAATCAACAGCGTGGCCGTGATATTTCTCAAAGTTCTCTCCTCTAACGGGTCTCGTCACCGGCGGTTCGTAATTCCGAACTCTTTTCTTGAAGTGCTATCCCGATTGCGAAGCTACTTCTCGCTGGTGAACGCGGCCAAAGCCGCCAGTTTCTCGCTGGCCGCCCCTGACGAAATCACAAAACTCGCGAGTCCCGCTCCCTCGCGAAAATCGCCAACGGCGCCCGCGGCAACCAGCGCAGCCGCGGCATTCACTACAACGATGTCGCGCGCTGGCCCGCCCGCGCCCTCCAGGACGCGCCGTATGAGCGCCGCATTTTCAGCCGCGGTACCTCCGCGAATGGATTCGAGAGGCGCGCGCGCAACGCCAAATTCTTCCGGCGTCACCGTAAAGCGCCGGACCCCGCCGTCTCTCACCTCAGCGACTATCGTTTCCCCTGCGAGCGAAATCTCATCCAGGCCCCCGGCGCCGTGCACCACAAACGCGCGCTCGACACCAAGCTCAACCAGCGTGGCTGCCACCAGGTCAATCACATCCTCCGAAAAAACGCCCAGCACTTGGGCCTGCGCCCCCGCCGGATTCGTCAGCGGTCCCAGCAGATTAAAAACGGTACGCACGCCAATCTGTTTTCGCGCCGGAGCCGCATGCCGTGTCGCGGTGTGCGCGGCTTGCGCCAACAGAAACCCAATGCCAATCTCCCGGATCGCTCGCCCATATCGTTCGAACGGCAGATCAATCCGCACTCCCAGCTCCTCCAGCACATCTGCCGAGCCGCTCCGCGAACTCGCCGCGCGATTCCCATGCTTCGCCACTCTCGCGCCCGCCGCCGCCGCAACAATCGCCGCCGCCGTCGAAATGTTGAACGTGTTCGCACCGTCTCCGCCCGTTCCACAGGTGTCCACCATATTCGTGGGCCGCGCTTCGTCGTCTGTAAAAACGCGTGTCGCGTGCCTTCGCATGACCCGTGCAAATCCCGCAAGTTCTTGCGTCTCGATCGGTCTCCGGTTCAGCGCCTCCAGCAATCGCACAATTTCCGGCGTCTTTACCTGTCCCGAAAGAAGCTCCTCCATTGCCGCTTCTGCTTCCGCTCGCTTCAGGACGTGCCCGGCCTCGACTCTCTCAATCAACGATTTCGTCATCGCAATCCCAGCGCAAGATGGCAACGCGACCCGCCATGACGCGCATTTTCATGCACCAATTCTCGTGCCATTTCGCGCGTCCTTGCTCCGTTTCTGCCTTCCGGGTAGACTTCTATGTTTCCATTGCCGTCAAAATTCTAACACTAGCAGACTGCTTCAAACTCAAACGGAAACGGAACCGCGATGAAGATTCACGAGTATCAGGCGAAGGCGATTCTCTCTCGTTACGGTGTTACCACTCCCCGCGGCGAGGTCGCCTTCACCAAGGAAGAAGCGCGCGAAGCGGCCCATCGCCTGAGATCGCACGTTAATGTCATCGTCGTTAAAGCGCAGATTCACGCCGGTGGCCGCGGCAAAGCAGGCGGCGTAAAGCTTGCCCGCTCCTCCGACGAAGCCGCCGATATCGCCAGCCACATTCTCGGTATGAAGCTCGTCACTCCGCAGACTGGTCCCGCCGGCCGCATCGTCAAGCGTCTGCTCATCGAAGAGGGTCTGGACATCAAGCGCGAACTTTATCTTGGCCTGCTCGTCGATCGGGCCACCGGCCGCGTTGTCTTCATGGCCAGCGCTTCCGGCGGCATGGAAATCGAGGAAGTCGCCAAGGAGAATCCCGGCGCCATTTTGCGCGAATCGATTCATCCGGCCGTGGGCTTGCAGCCTTACCAGGCTCGCAAAATCGCCTTTGGCCTCGGCCTGCCGAGCGAAGTCGCGAATTCCGCAATCCCGTTTCTCCAGTCGCTTTATCGCGCGTTTGTTGACACCGACGCCTCCATGCTCGAAATCAATCCCTGCGTCCTCACCGGTGACGCCAAACTCGTGGCTCTCGACGCCAAGATGACCTTTGACGACAACGCGCTCTTCCGGCACAAGGATCTTCGCGAACTCCGAGACCTCGATGAAGAAGATCCTCTGGAGGTTGAAGCCTCCAAGTACGGCCTCAACTACATCAAGCTCGATGGCAGCGTCGCCTGCATGGTCAACGGCGCCGGTCTCGCCATGGCCACCATGGACATCATCAAGTACGCCGGCGGCTCTCCCGCGAATTTTCTTGACGTGGGCGGCGGCGCCTCTGCTGAACAAGTCAAGAATGCTTTCCGCATTCTCATGAGCGATCCGGAAGTCAAAGCCGTGTTCATTAATATTTTTGGCGGCATCCTGCGCTGCGACGTTCTCGCTACCGGCGTCGTCTCCGCCGCGAAGGAATTGCATTTGCAAGTTCCCGTCGTCATTCGAATGGAAGGCACCAACGTCGAAGCCGGGCAGCAGATTCTCCGCGACAGCGGCTTGAACTTCACCATTGCCGACGGCATGAAGGACGGCGCCCAAAAAGTCGTGGCTCTCGCCGGAGGTGCGCGGTGAGCGTCTTGGTGAACGAAAAAACGCGCCTCATCGTCCAGGGCTTCACCGGCCGGGAGGGTACTTTTCACGCGCAACAAATGATCGAATATGGCACCAACGTCGTTGGCGGTGTGACGCCGGGCAAAGGTGGGACGAAACATCTCGAACGCCCGGTATTTAATACCGTCGCTGACGCGGCCAAAGCTACCGGCGCAAATGCCTCCGTGATTTTCGTTCCCCCGCCCTACGCCGCCGACGCCATCCTCGAGGCCGACGACGCTAAAATCCCTCTCGTCGTCTGTATCACCGAAGGCATTCCCGCCCTCGACATGGTGCGCGTCGCCTCCGTCTTGGACTTCAAGAAAACGCGCCTCATCGGCCCAAACTGCCCCGGCATCATCTCCCCTGGCAAATGCAAAATCGGCATCATGCCTGGCCGCATCCACAAGCAGGGCAACGTTGGCGTCGTCAGCCGCAGCGGCACGCTGACCTACGAAGCCGTCCATCAATTGACGCAGCTCGGCATCGGCCAATCTACTTGCATCGGCATCGGCGGCGATCCCATTATCGGCACCACGTTCCTCGACGCCATTCAGTTTTTCAACGATGATCCGGACACCCACGCCATCATTATGATCGGCGAAATCGGCGGCAGCGCCGAAGAGCGCGCCGCCGAATGGATCAAGACCAACGTGAAGAAGCCTGTCGTCGGTTTCATCGCCGGCCAAACTGCTCCGTCAGGTCGCCGCATGGGGCACGCCGGCGCGATCATCAGCGGTGGCCAGGGCACTGCCAAGGACAAATACGCCGCGATGGCCGCCGCCGGCATCCGCACCGTCGAAACTCCCGCGGACCTCGGCTCCACCTTGGCCGCCGCCTTGAAGTAAATAGGGTTCGTGTAGGGTCGCGCTTCAGCGCGACCTGTGGACAGGGACTGCGAGTACAGCGGTCATCGTCATGCGCAGCACCAGCATCTTGCTGGCGAATTTTGCAGCTTATTCGGAGGAACGCTTTCGTGGCTCTCGAACGCACATTCGCAATCATCAAACCCGACGCCGTCAGTCGCGGCCAGCAAGGCGAAATCCTTGCCAGGATTCACAAAGCCGGCTTCAAGATCATCGCAATCAAATCCATGCGCCTCACAAAGGAAGAAGCCGGCGGCTTCTACGCCGTCCACCGTGAGCGCCCCTTTTTCGGCGAGCTTACGGGCTTCATGAGTTCCGGAAAAATCTTCGCCATGGTTCTCGAAGCCGAAGGCGCCATTCTCAAATGGCGCGACACCATGGGTGCTACCGACCCGAAAAAAGCGGCCCCCGGCACGATTCGCCACGACCTTGGCACAAGCATCGGCAACAATTGCACGCACGGCTCTGACGCCCCCGAAACCGCGGCCTTCGAAATCGGCTATTTCTTCTCCGCCCTCGAACTCATTTAGTCGAGCGATTGGCCCTGCCTAGGGGCACGATATATCGCGCCCTTTTTCTTTTTCGCTTCCTCGTTACTTCTTGGCATCATTTCTTCTAGAATCTTCCTTATGGACCCCCTCCGAGAACTCGGCCGTATGCTCCTCGTCCTCGGGATCCTCCTGGTCATTCTCGGCGCGCTCTTCTACTTTGGCGGCAAGCTCCCCTTGCGCCTTGGCCGCCTTCCCGGCGACATCGTCCATGGTGGCGAACACACCACCTTCTACTTTCCCATCGTCACCTGCCTCGTCCTCAGCGCCGCTTTCTCTCTGCTCCTCTGGCTCTTCTCCCAATTCCGCCGTTGACCCTCGGTTGACATCCGTCCTTTAGTTAGCTAAGCGGAATTAGCTAATATGTCCACGGTCAAGATCCGTCACGCCAAGACCCACCTCTCGCGTCTCATCGAAAAATCCTGTGCAGGTGAAGAGGTCATCATCGCTCGCGGCGATCAGCCTCTCGTTCGCCTTCAGCCTCTCCGTGAGAAAAAGGGGCAGCACAAACCGGGAAGCATGAAAGGAAAGCTCAAGGTCGGCCCCGAATTCTTCGAGCCTCTATCCGCGTCCGAACTCAAAGCCTGGGAGTGATTTCTGCGTCTCCTTCTGGATACCCACGCGCTTCTCTGGTGGCTCGCTGACGATCCTACGCTTCCGCCCAGCGCCCGCAGGTTCATCCGCGCGCGTTCGAACACCGTCTGTGTCAGTGCTGCCTCGGCATGGGAGATCGCCACGAAATCCCGCGTCGGCAAGCTTCCTCAGGCCGCTGACCTTGCTCTCCGCTTTGACGCCATCCTTCTCCAGGAGTCGTTTGAGTCTCTTCCGATCACATCCTCGCATGCCGCCCGCGCCGGCCTCCTCCCCGGCCCGCACCAGGACCCTTTCGACCGCATGCTGATCGCGCAATCGCAGGCCGAGAATCTTCCGATTCTCTCGAACGACTCCGTTTTCGACACCTACAAACTACGGCGGCTCCGGAACTGAACTCTTCATCGTGGTTGCTCGTCGCTGCGGTCTCAACGAATCTTGAACTCCGCCCGCATAAACGCCTTGATCCCTTCTTCTCCGGTCAACCGCAAGCACACCAGCTTCCCTTGGTTCTCCAGATCAATGTGAAAATCAAAAAACGGGCAGCACTTACTCTCGGCCACGACCCAGTCCGCCAGTTCCGCTACAGAAACGTCCCCGGGGCTGAACTGAAATTCGTACCCTTTTTCCGTCTCCACGGTTTCCTTCCGCGCTGCCATCAATTTTTCGCTCAATTGTTTGTGCCGCGCCCGCTCTTCGGGCGTCAGCGCCTTGATATTGCAGTAGAACTTGCTTTGCACCGTTGCCTGCCTCTCCGGCTGTACGAGAATCGCGGAGCCTTGCGCCGCCAGCCCCATCGCCCCGCCGCTGCCCATCCAAAGCGCCAGCGTCACCCACGCCACCGCACTCTTCCTACTCACTTTCACAAACTGTTCTTTTCCGTTCTTCATGGCTTTCCTCCAATTAGGATTTGCCACGTCCCATCCCCGGATGCTAAAACTTAAACTCAGCTTTAAGTCAAGTACATTTCTAAAGGCCAGGAAGGGCCAAAGATGAAAATCGGCCAACTCGCTCGCACCGCGGGCCTCAACGCCTCCGCCATCCGCTTCTACGAAAAACGCGGCCTCCTCGCCGCGCCCCAGCGCCTCGGCGGCCAGCGCCGGTACGCCAGCGATGCTCTCTCTCGCGTCCTCTTGATCCGTTTCGCCACCGACATGGGCTTCACCCTCAGCGAAATCAAGCTTTTCCTCAGCGGCCTCCGCGACAATACTCCCGTCGGCCCTCGCTGGAAAAAACTCGCTACCCGCAAGCTCGTCGAAGTCGAGCAAAACATCGCTCGCTCCCTCAAGCTCAAATCCCTTCTGCAGGGCCTCCTCCACTGCCACTGCCCCTCACTCCAGTTCTGCGTCAATTGCCTCCGCGTTAGCCCCCAATTGCGTCGCCTTGAGAACATGCGGATGAAGCGCGGTTAATTTCCCTCGGCAAAAGGGGCGAAGTTGCAAAAGCGCACGCGCAACCTGCAAGCTGATAAGCATGCCGGAACTGCCGGATATCGCCGCCTACATTACTGCTCTCGAACCACGCATCGTCGCGCAGCCGCTCATTCGAGTACGGCTTGCTAGCCCTTTTTTGCTTCGAACCGCACAACCGCCAATCAAGAGTATGGAGGGCCGCGTCGTCCGCGAATTGCAGCGAGTCGGCAAGCGTATCGCGATTGGAGTAGAAGGCAATCTTTGGCTGGTGCTGCACTTGATGATCGCAGGCCGGTTGCACTGGCGGTTGCCAGGGGCAAAGTTGGCGGGCCGCCAGAGTCTGGCAGCCTTCGATTTTCCCAACGGCTCTCTCGTTCTGACCGAAGCCGGCACAAAGCACCGCGCATCGCTGCATGTGCTCGCCGGCGAGGAAGGCTTGCGTTCCATTGACCCCGGAGGAATCGATATCTTCGCGAGCGATCTCAGCTCGTTTCGCGAAGCGCTTACGTTCGAAAACCGCACGCTCAAGAGAGCCCTTACCGATCCGCGCGTGGTCAGCGGGATCGGCAACGCGTATTCAGATGAAGTCCTTCATGCGGCGCAACTGTCGCCTATCACCCTAACGCGCAAGCTGGAGCCGCACGAGTGGGAAAGGCTGTTCGCTGCGGCGCGCAATACTCTCAAAGTCTGGATAGACCGATTGCGCGCAGAGGCTGAAGCTGGCTTTCCCGAAAAGGTGACCGCGTTTCGCAAGGAAATGGCGGTTCACGGCCGCTATGGACAGCCTTGCCCGAGGTGCGGAGCAAAGATTCAGCGGATTCGATACGCCGAGAACGAAACGAACTACTGTGCCCGGTGCCAAACTGGTGGAAAAGTTCTTGCGGACCGCGCTTTGTCCCGGCTATTGGGATCGGACTGGCCGCGCACGCTCGAGGAACTCGAAGCCCTCAAGCGCCGCTAATCCCGGTGCCTTTCCGCATGCATGGATCGACTCCCATTTGTCCTCAGTCTGGTCAGACAATTAGCATTCCTTGTGGTTCGGCCAAGCGTCGTCCTGGTTCTCCTGCTATTAATCCGGGCGCGAGACTCGCTATCGCGTACAACGCAAACCACTTACCAGTAATTCCTTGACAAACAGTACCTATTTACTTATTTTTTGAAATCACATCGTTTGCATACCCTCACCCGTTAACCCCATCGAATCCTATAGTTTCAAGAACGGTGGGGAAGGGGGTACACTCCCTTGATGTCTCGCCCTTATTTTCATGCCCTTTCGTGGAACCCATTTTGCAAATCTTTTGTTTTCACATTGATGCATGTAATGGGGGGGTGTACAGTGTATCCCCTCTCGCCAAGTTTCCTCGCTGGTCAAAACTGTCGATCGAGGATCCCGACGCTGTCGCGGCTGTCGACCGACCTTTCCCCCACGGGTCACGGATCACGGAACACGGGACAATCTTCATGACCCAGCAACTCACATTCAATCTAATGCCCACGCGCCACACCTTCACCGTAAGCGAACTGACCGGCAAAATCCGCGACCTCCTCGCCAAGAATTTCACTGACATCAGCGTGCAGGGCGAAATCTCCAACTGCCGCGCTGCCCAGTCCGGCCACATCTATTTCACTTTAAAAGACGATCGCGCCCAGGTCCGCTGCGTTTATTTCAAGCAGCAGCAGCGGGGCATCAAGTTCCGCCCCGAAGACGGCTTGCAAATCACCGTACGCGGCAGCATCAGCGTCTACGAGCAGCGCGGCGAATATCAGATTTACGTCGAGAAAATTGACTTGGTGGGCCGGGGAGCGCTGCAACTCGCCTTCGAGCAATTGAAAAAACGTCTAGAGGCCGAAGGCCTCTTCGATGCCGCGCGCAAAAAACCGTTGCCGCTTCTTCCCAGCCGCATCGGTATCATCAGTTCGCCAAAGGGCGCCGCGGTCCGCGATGTCGCCCGCATCCTGACGCGCCGCTTTCCCAATGTCCACCTGATGCTTTATCCGGTGCGCGTCCAGGGCGAAGGCTCCCCCGAAGAAATCGTGAAAGCTCTGAAATTTTTCAATAAAGCGAAGCTCGTCGACGTTCTCATCCTCGCGCGCGGCGGCGGCTCCATGGAAGATTTGTGGTCCTTCAACGAAGAAATCGTCGCCCGCGCCATCTTCGCCTCGGAAATCCCAGTCATCTCCGGCGTCGGCCACGAAACCGATTTCACCATCGCTGATTTTGTCGCCGATGTCCGCGCTTCCACCCCTTCCGCCGCCGCCGAACTCGTTGTCCAGACGCGCCGCGAATTTGACAAACACATCGCCGACTTGCGCGAGGCGCTGGCCGGACAGATCCGCTATCGCCTGTTGGAATTTTCCCGCCGCGTCCACGAACTTTCCGCCCGCCGCGGATTCCGCCGTCCGCTCGATCTGCTCCGTCAGCAGCGCCAGCGCGCCGATGAAATGACTTCACGCCTCGTGCTCGGCCTTCGCGTGCGCCTCGAGCAAGCGCGCAAGCGCTTCACTGCCGCGCACCTGCGCATCGCTACATTCGATTTTCGCGTGAAGATCGCAGCCTTCCGCCTGCGCCTCGAAAAACGCACCGCAGAACTCGGCATCCACATCGAGCGATTGCTCCGCGTCAAGCGTGAGCGCTGGCAGCGCCTCGCGTTGCAACTCCAGGAACGCGGCCCTCTAAAAGCCTTGGAACGCGGCTACGCCATCGCTACCGACGCCGCCGGCAATCTCCTACGCTCAGCGGATCAAGTTCAGATCGGCGACGACGTCGCAATCCAGCTCCACCGTGGCCGCTTGTCTACTGAAGTTAGGAAGAAGGACCTATGAGTCCCGCTGTCAGGAACGCGAGAACAAAGTAACGAACAAGCGTCGAAAGATCATGTTATCGGTCGAATCGCAAAAATCATTCTTCGTCGCTCGAAGAAACCTTAAGGACGGCGAGGAAGGCTTCTTGCGGAATGTCCACCTGGCCGACGCGCTTCATGCGGCGTTTGCCTTCTTTTTGTTTTTCGAGGAGTTTGCGTTTGCGGGAAATGTCGCCGCCGTAGCACTTGGCGAGAACGTTTTTGCGGATCGCTGCGACGGTTTCGCGTGCAATCACGCGGCTGCCAATTGCCGCTTGAATCGGCACTTCAAACATTTGGCGCGGAATCAGTTTTCGCAAGCGCGTTACCAGTTCGCGCCCGCGCTCGGCCGCAAAGTCGCGGTGAATAATCAGCGCGAGCGCGTCGACAGGTTCGCCCGCGACGAGCACGTCCAGCTTGATGAGGTCGGACTCGCTGTAACCCGCGAGGTGATAATCGAGCGAGGCATAGCCGCGTGAAGTGGATTTCAGCCGATCGTAAAAATCGAGAACGATTTCGTTCAGCGGCAGTTCGTAGGTGAGCATGACGCGCGTCGGCGACAAATACTCGAACTTTTTCTGCGTGCCGCGCTTTTCCTGGCAGAGCTGCAAGATTCCGCCGATGGAATCTTCGTTGGTGATGATCATCGCGGTGATGATGGGCTCTCCGATTTTTTCGATGTCGCTGGGATTCGGAAATTTCGCGGGACTGTCGACTTCGATCACTTCTCCGGTCACGCGCGTGATGCGGTAGCGCACGCTTGGCGCCGTGGTAATTAAATTGAGGCCGAATTCGCGCTCCAGCCGCTCCTGCACAATTTCCATGTGCAGCAGGCCCAGGAAGCCGCAGCGGAAACCGAAGCCCAGAGCGACGGAATTTTCCGGCTCGTAAAAAAAAGCCGCGTCGTTCAATTGCAATTTTCCAAGCGCGTCGCGCAATGGTTCGTAATCGTCGGCGAGCACCGGAAATAATCCGGCGAAGACCATCGGCTTGATGGCTTCGAATCCCGGCAGCGCGGGAGCAGGACGCGCCACTTCAATCACCGTGTCGCCCATGCGCGCATCGGCGACGCGCTTGATGTTCGCGACGATGAAGCCGACGTCGCCGGCTTCAAGTTCCTCGAGCGCGACGGGTTTCGGAGTCAGCGTGCCGAGTTGCTCGACTTCATAGGTTTCGTTTCCGGCGACTAGCTTGATTTTCCGGTGATTCGAAACGCGGCCTTCCATCACGCGCACAAGCACGACGGCGCCGCGGTAAATATCGAACCACGAATCGAAAATCAGCGCCTGCAGCGGATTTTCCGCGCTGCCTTTCGGCGGCGGAACCCGAGCGACAATCGCTTCGAGCACGTCTTCGACGCCGAGGCCGCTTTTTGCGCTGATGAGCAGTGCGTCTTCCGCGGGAATCGCCAGCACGCTTTCGATTTGTTCTTTGGCGGAATCCGGCTGTGCGGCGGGCAAATCAATTTTGTTGATCACGGGAATGATTGTGAGGTTGTGTCCCGCAGCAAGAAAAGTATTTGCAACGGTTTGCGCTTCCACGCCCTGCGACGCATCCACAACGAGGAGAGCGCCTTCGCAAGCGGAGAGGGCACGCGAAACTTCGTAGGAAAAATCCACGTGGCCGGGCGTGTCGATCAAATTCAATCGATAGGTGTTTCCGTCTTTTGCTTTGTAATGCAGGCGAATACTTTTCGCTTTGATGGTGATGCCGCGCTCGCGCTCAAGGTCCATGGAGTCGAGAACTTGTTCGTGCATTTCGCGCTGCGAGAGCGCGCCGGTCATTTCGAGGAGGCGGTCGGCGAGCGTGGATTTGCCGTGATCGATGTGCGCGATGATGCAGAAATTTCGAATGAACTTCGGGTCCATTGTTCTCGCTTACGAAATGTTCTCGCTTACCAATTTTCTCAATTGCGGGCAGGATTCGAACGGCCCGGCCGATTGTTCCGGCGGGCCTGCTGCATTCGAACGAGCGACACACGCAGCGCAAAAACCGTGCCGTATGAACAACCAGTTTGCCACAAGTCCGACGGCTCGTCAGCAGAGCACGCATGTGAGCGCGAGCGATTGGAATGGAATCTAATTTTCCCTAAGGGCTATGATCGGATCGACGCGCAGGGCGCGGCGCGCGGGGATGGAGCTGGCCATAAAGGCAACCACCAGGAACACCGCGGGCACCAGAAGAAAAACCTGCGGGTCGATGGGGCGAACACCGTAGAGCATGGAAGCAATCGTTGGGGCAGTGATGGCCGCAAGGGACAGGCCAGCCAATATACCCGCGCCGGACAAGAGCATTCCGCGCCGCAAAACCAGCCAGAGAATATCGGATGGCTGAGCCCCGAGTGCGATGCGAACTCCGATTTCATGGGACTTCTGACCGACCATGTAGGCAAGCAAGCCGTAAATCCCGATGGAGGCGAGGAGGAGCGCGACGGCGGCAAATCCTCCTACCATGGTTGATGAAAAGCGGCGTGGAGCGAGCGAATCGTCCATTACTTCCCGCATGGAGCGAACGTTGAACAATGGCAAACCGGGATCAACGCTTTGAACCTGGTGGCGGATTTGAGGCTCCAGGACAGAGGCAGGAAGAGAAGTTCGCAGGACAATGCTGAAGACGCGGCCTTGCCGCTGGTACATGGGAGCGTAGATGTGCGGGACGCCGTCGACCTCCAGGCCATCATGCTTGACGTTTTTGACCATGCCGACAATGGAGAGCCAGGGCTGTTTGGGGTTTTGCCCAAATCGCAGGCGACGACCGAGAGGATCGCGATCTCCCCAATAGTGCCGAGCGGTGGCTTCATCGATGATGGCGACTTGCTCTTTTTCGGCCTCATCGTTTTCGGTGAAGGGCCGCCCGCGAACGAGCAGGGTACGCATCACCTCGAAATAACCGGGACTGACGAGGATTACCTCCGCGCGCAAACCTTGTGAAGACTCGACCGGCCGATCTTCGACGGACAGCGGGACGTTAAAAGTCTGACCCGAAGCTGGGAGGGCAGAGGTCATGCCTGCCAGATCCACTCCCGGGATTGCGCGAACACGGCGGAGGGTTTCACGGACGAAGACGGCCTGGGGCGCAATACCTGCGTAGGGATCTGCCTTTGGATCATTCGGCACGGGAAGCCAAATACTCGCCGCAACCACACTGGAAGGATTGAAACCCGGATTCGACTCCAGCAGCCCAGCAAAGGAGCGCAGCAACAGGCCGGCGCCAATCATGAGCACCACGGCCAGGGCCAGCTCCGAAACGATCAGAGCGCTGCGCAGCCGATTGGTCCTGGTGCCGTAGCCGGAACCACGAGCTCCTTCTCGAATGGCAGCAAAGACATCAGGCCGAGTGGACTGAAGAGCCGGAGCCAGGCCAAAAAGGAGACCGGTAAGGACAGAAACAAAGAGAGCAAAGAGAAGGACGACCCAATCCATTCGGACTTCGCTGAGCCGGGGTATTCCGTGCGGCAAGAATCGAAGCATGGGACCGAGGCCGAGTGCAGCCGAACCAATTCCAGCCAAGCCCCCCGTCAACGACAGCATCAAAGTTTCGGTGAGCAGTTGACGCACCATGCGCGGGCGGCTGGCACCAAGCGTAAGGCGAAGAGCGATTTCCTGCTGCCTGCTTGAGGCGCGCGCCAGGAGAAGATTTGCGATATTCACGGACGCGATGAGAATGATCAGAATCACCGTGCCCATGACCACCAACATCATGGGGCGGACATCGCCGACGAGAGACTGCTGCAGCGGCTCAATTACGATCGACCATTTGGCCGTGAAAGGATAATCCGAGGAAAACTCCTGGCGCAGCTGGCCGGACATGATATCCAGGCGCGCTTGGGCTTGACGCAAGGTGATGCTGGGTTTAAGACGAGCGATTGCTCCGGGCAAGAACCGGAGGTTGCGGGCGGGCGCGGGGAAAGGATCCGCGCCGAAAGACCGGCGCCAAAGACCGTCGCTGATAACGGCTGCCGTAGCAAAACCGAGGGCAAAGTCCTGGGAGCCGAAAAGTCTTCCGATCTGGGGGGTTGCGCCGAGCATCGAAAAGTAGTTGGGGCTGACGACCATTAGTTCGAGGCGTTGCGGCTCCTTGGCGCCGGTCAAATTCACGCTCACTGGCCAGACGACACTTACATCCTCGAAGACACCTGCTCGGGCCTTGAGGTCCTCGAATTCAGGTACCGAGAAAGGGACATTCCGCAGGCCGACACCAGGATTGTTGAAAGTAACTTTCTGAAGAGCACCCGGATCGCGAAACGGGAGGGGGTGCAGCAAGACACCATTCACAATGCTGAAGATGGCGGTGTTAGCGCCGATGCCCAGGGCCAGCGTGAGCACGACGACAACCGTGAATGCCGGAGACTTGCGAAAAACGCGCAGCGCGAATTTTATGTCCTGGAAAATAGTCTCCATCGCGGGGTCCTCCGGCGGGGAAAAGCATTCACGACACTCTGCTTCGGACGTTTAGACGCAGTAACTTGGGAAAATATTCCTGGCTGATGCGGAATTTGATACACCCCAAACACAGTGCCCGTGGTGACAGCGGCTGACCCGACTGGTTTTCCTTACCGCCCATCAAAGCCGCGCAATTCGACAGCGAACATAAATGACGGATGGCTATGACTAAGTCCAGAGCCATATTGGAGCCGACTTGCGCGGCGTGAAAGCTTGCGGGTGCACAACCGGCAGCCTTACTTGACGGACGAACTCTGCCGCCATAGAGTCACGACAACCGTTACACGACACGCCGGCGACGCGGTTGAAGAAACCTTTGACCGGGACAGACACAGACTTGAGGCGCCCTTGGCGAACGAAACAGATACCGCCGTCATGCCCGAGGAAGCCAAAATTGTTCATAAAGTGCGGATGCGGATTATTCCCTTTGTTTTTCTTCTCTACATCATTTCCTTCCTGGACCGCATCAACATCGGGTTTGCGGCGTTGACGATGAACAAGGAACTGGCCATTACGGCCAAGCAGTTTGGACTGGTGGCCGGGATATTCTTTTTTGGGTACTTCCTGTTTGAAATTCCCAGCAACTTGCTGCTGCACAGATTGGGAGCGCGGATATGGATCGCGCGAATCCTGATTACTTGGGGAATTCTGGCCACGCTGACCGGCCTGGTGAATTCGGTGCAGCAACTTTACGCGGTGCGTTTTTTGCTGGGGCTGGCGGAAGCGGGTTATTTTCCAGGAATCGCGTTGTATCTGACTTACTGGTTTCGGCAGCGGGATCAGGCCCAGGCGATTGCGCTGTTCCTGGCGGGCATACCTGTCACCAGCATCTTGGGCGCGCCAGTTTCCGGCTTCATCCTGGACCATGTGCAGTGGCTGAGCGTCAGCAGCTGGCGGTGGCTCCTGATTCTGGAGGGAATTCCGGCCGTCGTTGGCGGCGTGCTCACCTACTTTCTCCTGCCCAGCCGCCCGGCAGAGGCTAAGTTTCTTAGCAAGGAAGAAAAAGACTGGATTGCAGCGGGGCTGGCAAGCGAAGAACGCGAAAAACTGGCAAGCCACAAGATTTCAGCGGTGCAGGCCCTGATGAACCGGCGCATCTGGCACCTGGGATTGATCGGCTTCACCCTGAATACTGGCATGTACACGATGAACTTTTGGATGCCAAAGTTGGTGAAGTCACTATCGAGCGGATACTCCAACACTTTGATCGGACTTTTGGTGATGATTCCGCATCTTGTGGGTCTGCCCGTGATGGTACTGGTGTCGCGAAGCTCCGATCGCAGGCGAGAACGGAGATTTCATGCGGCGATTCCAGCTATTGTGGCAGGAATCGCTCTGGCGTCGCTGGGGACGACACATTCCATTTTTCCAACAGTCGTGCTTTTGTCGTTTGCTGCTCTGGGCATTTACAGCGTCTATGGCCCTTTCTATTCGCTGCCGGGCGATTTCCTGACGGGATTTGCAGCGGCCTCCGGGATTGCCCTGGTAAGTTCGCTCGCGAATCTGGGGGGATTTGCCGGACCGTACGCGACAGGCTGGATCAGCCAGAAGACGGGAAGCTTGTATGGCGGCTTGGCGGTTGCAGGCGTTTCGTTGTTTGCGTCAGCAACGCTGATGTTGCTGCTTCCAAGAAGGCTGCGCGGGAACGCGAGCGAAAGGGGGCGAGCGGGCTAGGCCTGTGTTGCAGGTTTGCGGGACCAGGCGCCGACCATGGCCATCCAGGTGACAACTGAGTTTGACGCTGCGACCTCGGCTTGAAGTCGTTCTCGCAGGGTATTGAAGTCACCGAGCGGCTCGAGGGGAAGATTAAATTGACGAACTTGCGGCAATAAACTGGCAAGAACGTCGGGGACCCACCGTATGAATTCAGGATCATTGCCGAGCGGCATCTCCAGACTCATGGTTGGCGCAGGCAGCCCCGCCTGCTGGAAAATCTGGTAAAGAGCAAAGCCCATCTCCGTGTTTGCGCCGGAACGGAGAAAGGTTTCGTGGATCACCGAAGTGGCCGCAAACCAGAGCGGCAGGCGCGCGGCAAGCAGAAGAAAAGGCGCCCAAGAGAGCTCGTGAAAGGCCACCACTCCCCCCGGACGAACCAGTGAAGTCAGGGAACGCAGGACGGCAAGGGGATCGGGAAGAAACATCAAGATGAAACGACCGACGACGGCGTCGAAAGGTTTGCTGCTCGAAATTTGGGAAACATCGGATTGGGTGAAGGTCACATTGCGCAGGCCGACATCTGCTACGCGAGCCTTGGCACGGGCGATAGAGCGCGAGTCGCGCTCCACGCCGACGACTTCACCGGAAGGACCGACCAGCTTGGCTGCGAGCATGGCTACATCACCGACGCCGGAGCCGAGGTCAAGCACGCGCAGGCCGGGACCAATACCTGCGCTGCGGAAGAATCGTTCGGTGAACGGAGCAAGCAGCGCCGCTTGCCGGATGAGGCGCTGGTGTTCGGCATCGGTGCTGCCGAGAGCATAGTGAGAAGGGGAGTTGGTCGTGGTCATGATGCTGGCCGATTGTAACACCAGGCCACTCCCCGGCTGGGGCGGCTGATTCTGAGAAGATGGATTCGGGTGACAGATACCGCATCACTGGATTTCGCGCGTTTTGCCGCATCCCGATGGGGGTATATAGTTAATCAGGGCAGTTCGCGCCGGACGCAACGTGTGGCCCGGCCCCGTCATCTATTTGAAATTGTTTTGCACCAGTTTGGCACCGGATCGGCAGCTTTCAGTCACCGCAAAGGCAACCTGAACGGATGGCCGCAGACGTAAGCAAACATCTGGATCGCGCCAAGCGCTTCCTCGAGAAGAACCGCGTCGAGGACGCCATCGTGGCGTATCTCGCCGTGCTCGACGAGTCGCCGCAACACCAGGAAGCCACGCAGGCGCTCGGCGACCTCTATGCGCGAATGGACCAGCCGGAGCGCGCGGCGATTTACTATGGTTTGCTGTTCGATTTGCTCGTCGATCCCAAGGACGAAACCAAGGCGCTGGCCATCTATAACCGGTTTCTGCGTGCTGGCCGGGGCCATCAGCCGCCCGAGCGCATCGCTCGCTACGCCTTCCTGCAGCAAAAACAGAATCATCCAGACGAAGCCATCGAGCAGTACACGAAGGCTGCGGAGCTATTTGCGGCCGCGAACCGCGACGAGGATGCGCTCTTTTGCTGGGAGCGGCTCTCGCAGCTTGACCCGGAAAATCTATCGCGGCAGCTCCGGCTTGCGGAGGGGGCGGAGCGCATCGGCAAGAATGCTCTTGCCGCGCGGGCGTTTCTGCGGGCGGGGCAGCTTGCTTCGGCAAGCGGCGCCTCTGCGGATGCGGTGCAAATTCTTGGGCGTGCGTACAAACTGGCGCCTCAAGAACGCAGCGTGGCGCTGCTGTACGCCCAGGCAAACATCCAGACCGGAAATGCCGTGCGTGCCGCAGCCTTACTGGAACCGTTTGCCGCATCCGAAAATGACGCGGCATTTCTCGTCACCTATAGCGATGCACTGATGCGATCGGGAAGCCTCGAACGAGCGCGCGGGCTGCTGGAACGGCTTCTCCGCGAAAAAAATGAAGGCATGACCCACATGTTCGAACTCGCGGACCGTTATGTCGCCGCGGGTCAGGACCAGAAGGCCACGGAAATCCTGCTCTTGCTGAAACGGCGGATGTTTGCCGACAAAAAGCAAAACGAATTCGTGACCTTGATGGACAGCGTTGGCGCCAAATATCCGCATTCGCAGACGATTCTTGAATTCTGGGCGTCCATCCACAATGAATTGAACCGCGAATCGCAGTATTTCGAAGTGCTGATCAAACTGTTCGATGTGTACCTGACGTCGGGAAACGTCAAGAAGGCGGCGGAGTCCCTCGAGAAGCTGGTGGACATCGACGCGTATGACTTTCGCAATCAAGAGCGCATGGAACTGCTGCGCGGCAAGGTGGACGAGGCGCAGCTGAAACGGATTGCCAGCCGGCTATTGAAATCGGGCACTCCAACACCAGGGCACGCTTCGCACGCTCATCATGCGCAGGCTCCACCGGCTCCTTCTCCCGGCGGTGAAGAAGGCCGGCAGTTGCAGGCTCTGGAAGATCTGATCGTGCAGACGGAGATTTTTTTGCAGTACGCGCTGCACAACAAGGCGCTGGAGCGTCTGCAAAAAATCGCGGCGATGTTCCCGGGAGAAGAAGAGCGGAACGCGCGGCTGTCTAATCTCTACCAAATGGCGAACTGGTGGCCTCAGGGCGCGCCTAAGCCGAAGGCGACTCCTGCTGCCGCACAAGCCGCGCGGCCTGCACCCGTTGAAGAGTTGCCGTCGCCGATCACCACGAAGACGGGAGTGTATTCGGCGGAGACGCTGCGCGACCTTTCAAAGATTTCCGAGGTTAACCAAAAAATATTCCGCCAGCAGACGCCGCGGGCGATGCTGAACACGACCGTCAGCGAAGTCGGCACCTATCTGCGCGGAACTCGCGCGCTGGCCGTTGTCGGTGCGCCGGGGCGGCCGCCGGAAATGGCCGCGGAGTTTTGCGCGCCTGGAGTAAAGCCCGCGCCCGGCGCGCAGGTGGTGCTGCTTCTCGCGCACATCGAGAAGGCGGAGCCGGACGAACTGGGCGGGCTCGTGGTGCAAGCGACGGAAGGATCGATTTTGAGTGATCTGGGGCTGGCGACGGCGCTGGGCGTGATGATCATGGACAAAGAGACGCAGATGCCGGCGGGAATGTTGATTGTCGGGCACGCCGAAGACCACAAGTGGAAGCCGAATGAGGCGTACTTTTTACAGGCGATTGGCGACCAGATGCTGATGAGCGTCAGCCATACGCGGCTGCGATCGCTGGTGCGGCGCATGGGCGTGTCCGATGAGCGGTCAGGCTTGCTGAGCCGCAGTTCCTACCAGAGTTGTTTGTTGACGGAAGCGGACCGCGCGCGGACGCAGGGGACGCCGCTAGCGCTGACGATTTTGCAGATTGACCACGGAGCGGAATTGCTGAGGCATCAGGGGGAGTCGCCGCTGGAGCGATTTTTGGAGCAATTGGCGCGGTCGTTGCAGCCGATCGTGCGCCAGAATGACGTGGCGGTAAAATACACTTCGTGGTCGCTGGCTTTTATTTTGCCGGATACGACGCTGGCGGGCGCGCAGAACCTGGCGGATAAGTTACGGCGCGCGGCTTCCGGGCTGCGTCCGCCGTGGGACTCGACGCAGATTACGTTGAGCGCGGGGATTGTCGAGGCCGTGCCGAAGCATGAATTCGACAGCGAGGATATTGTGACGGACTTGATCAATCGCGCGGAGTTTTCGATTGAAGAGGCGAGAAAGCGCGGCGGGGATACCGTGGTGGCGCTCGAGACGCCGAAATTGTGATAAGTGCAGGCGCCCCGCGTCGGTCGCTTCGCTCAGGATGACAATCGTTCCAATTGGAAATCTCAACGAAACAACTAGGAGAGGAAAGAATGTTTCCGACGGATGTGGTGATTGTGGCGGGGGCGCGGACGCCGATGGCGCGGTACAACGGGGCGTTTTCGGAGGTGAGCGCGATTGATTTGGCGGCGCACGCATCGAAAGAAGCGATCCGGCGCGCGGGTGTCGATCCGGGCGAGTTTGATCACGCGATTTTTGGGAATGTGATGCAGACGAGCGCGGATGCGCTGTATGGGGCGCGGCACGTGGGATTGAAGGCCGGGCTGAGAATCGAAACGCCTGCGGTGACGGTGAACCGGCTATGCGGGTCGGGGATTGAAGCGATTGCGCAGGCGGCGCAACGACTGCTGCTTGATGAAGCGAACATGGTGCTCGCGGGCGGGATGGAAAACATGACGCAAGCGCCGTTTGTGATTCGCGGGGCGCGGACTGGTTTGAAACTCGGAGGTGGAACGCTGGAAGATTCGCTGATGGCAGGACTGACGGATACATATTGCGGATTGCCGATGGCGCTGACGGCGGAAAAACTTGCCGAGCAGCAGGGGATCACGCGAAAAGACGCCGATGCGTATGCGCTGCGCAGCCAGCAGGCGGCGGATGCGGCCTACAAGGCGTGCCGCATCAAGGAAGAACTTGTCCCGGTGGAAGTCAAACAGGGAAAGAAAACGATCGTCGTGAGTGAAGACGATCACCGGCGGCCGGAAACGACCATGGAGACGCTAGAGAAATTGCCGCCGTCGTTCAAGAAGGACGGAATTGTGACGGCGGGGAATGCCAGCGGCATCGTGGATGGCGGTGCGGCAGTAGTGGTGACGCGAGAGAAAACCGCGAAGGAGCGCGGCTTGAAGCCGGTCGGACGGATTGTTTCCTGGGCCGTGGCTGGAGTTGATCCCAGCATCATGGGGATTGGGCCGGTACCGTCTTCGCAGAACGCGCTGAAGCTCGCGGGGCTTACGCTGGAGCAGATGGATCGCGTGGAAGTGAATGAGGCGTTTGCGGCGCAGTACCTTGCCGTGGAAAAAGTGCTGGGGCTGAAGCGCGATAAGACGAATGTGAATGGCGGAGCGATTGCGCTGGGGCATCCGCTGGGTGCATCGGGGACGCGGCTGGTGATTACGATTTTGAACGAGTTGCGGCGGAATGGACTGCGGTATGGGCTGGCGACGGCGTGCATCGGCGGAGGGCAGGGAATCGCGATGATCGTAGAAGCGCCGCGGGATTGATCGCGCTGGAGAACCGCGCACACGGGAAAGAAATAAAGACGCCCCGACCGGTCGGGGAGGGCCCCGCACGCAGAGGAACGCAGAGAAGATTCAAGAATCGGGCATTTCTGCTACACTTTCGCATTCGGGATACGCGGTTCCCTGCCGGCCATATTGCCAATTGGGCGGCGAAATCATCTACGAGGAAAAAATGGCGATTCAGAGAGTGGGAGTCGTGGGGTGTGGGCTGATGGGTTCGGGGATCGCGCAGGTGGCGGCTGCGGCGGGATTCGAAACGATGGTGCGCGAAGTGAATGCGGAGCTGGTGGACAAGGGACTCAAGGGGATCGAGAAAAATCTGAATCGAATGGTGGAGAAGGGAATAATCACCGAAGGGGTGAGGGGAGAAATCCGTGGCCGGCTGAAGGGAACGATTTCTATTGACGACCTGAAGAGTTGCGACGTAATCGTGGAAGCGATCATCGAGCAACTGCCTGCCAAGCGGGAGCTTTTTAGCGCGCTGGATAAAATTTGCCCGGCATCGACCATTTTTGCGAGCAACACATCTTCGCTGACGATTACAGAAATTGCGACGGCGACGAAACGGCCGCAGCGTTTTGTCGGGCTGCACTTCTTCAATCCCGTGCCGGTGATGAAGCTGGTCGAGGTCGTGCGAACGATTGCGACGGACCCTGCCGTGTATGAGGAGATGGTGGCGTTTGGCGTGAAACTCGGCAAAACTGCGGTGCGCGCGAATGACAGCACGGGTTTTATCGTGAATCGGCTGCTGGTGCCGTACCTGCTGGATGCGATTCGGGCGCTGGAAGAAGGCGTCGGCTCCATCGAAGACATCGATAATTCCATGAAGCTGGGCTGCGGGCATCCGATGGGGCCACTGACGCTGCTGGATTTCGTGGGGCTGGACACGACGTATTACATTTCGCAGATCATGTTTGATGAGTTCAAGGAGCGGCGGTTTGCGGCGCCGCCGTTGCTGAAGCGCATGGTGGTGGCGGGATGGAACGGAAGGAAGTCGGGACGCGGGTTTTACGATTATTCCGATCCGGGGAGCCCGAAGGCGCTGAAATTTTAAGGGGAAAAAAAGAACAAAGATAACGCAGAGACGCCCCGACCGGTCGGGGAGGCCCCGCACGCAGAGGAACGCAGAGCGGAGAAGGAAAAAGAAAAAGAGACGATGAGCTACGAGAACATTCTGTATGAGAAGAAAGGCGGGATTGCTTACATCACCTTTAACCGGCCGAAGGTGCTCAATGCATTGAACCGCAAGACGGTCGAAGAGTTGCAGCAGGCGCTCCTCGACGCACGCGATGAGGCTGCGGTGCGCGTGCTGATCCTCACGGGCGCGGGAGAAAAAGCATTTGTGGCTGGCGCGGACATCAGCGAGCTGGCGCTGCAAACGCCGGTTAACGGCAAGGAATTCTCGCTTTTCGGGCAGAGTGTTTTTCATTTGCTAGAGACGATAGGGAAGCCGTCGATCTGCGCGATTAATGGATTTGCGCTGGGCGGCGGCTGCGAGCTGGCACTCTCGTGCACGATTCGGATCGCCAGCAAGACGGCGAAGCTTGGGCAGCCGGAAGTGAAGCTGGGGATTTTGCCAGGATATGGCGGATCGCAGCGGCTGGCGCGATTGTGCGGCAAGGGAGTGGCGCACGAACTTTGCCTGACTGGGGAAATGATTACAGCGGAAGAAGCCCTGGGCATCGGGCTGGTCAATCATATCCATGAGCCGACCGAGCTGATGCCTGCAGCAGAAGCGATGGCAAGGAAAATTATCGCAAACGGACCGCTGGCGGTGAAATTCACCATGGAAGCGATCGAGCGCGGCGTGGAAATGCCGCAGGAAGAAGGATTGTTCCTGGAGGCGACGCTGTTTGGCGTGGCTTGCGCGACAGAAGATATGCGCGAGGGAACCAAAGCGTTTTTGGAGAAGAGGGCGCCCCAATTCAGAGGGAAGTGAAGGAAGTAAAGGATAGAGCAAGGAACAGCACAACTTGGCGATGGCGGAGAAAATACAGCCCGGGAAGATTGACGGCGCATTGAGCGCGACGGGTCTTCGCTTTGGGATTGTCGTGAGCCGTTTCAATAGCTTCATCACAGAGCGGCTGCTGGCGGCAGCTCTGGATGCTCTGGAACGCGCGGGGGCCGCCAGCAAAGATATCGATGTGGTGCACGTTCCGGGAGCGTTCGAATTGCCGCTCGCGGCTAAAAAACTGGCGGCAACCGGGAAGTACGATGCACTTATTGCCATTGGATGCGTGCTTCGGGGCGAAACAACACACTACGATTATGTTTGCTCGGAGACGGCGCGAGGATTACAGCTCGCGCAGATGGACAGCGGCATGCCCATCATTTTTTGCGTGCTGACTTGCGAAACACTAGAGCAAGCGATCGACCGCGCCGGGCTCAAGGGTGGGAATAAGGGATTCGAAGCGGGGCTCACGGCCATTGAAATGGCTCAACTGTCACGCAAGCTTCGCGCTTCCTCTTCGGACGCAGCACTTTCCGGAAAGCCCCGGCGCAAGTAACGTGTCTCTCCGCACAAAATCTCGCGAGTTTGCGATGCAGATGCTCTTCCAGTGGGACATGAGCCAGCAGGATTTCACCAAGCTAGAGGTCAAATTCTGGAAAAGCGCGAAGGCGGCGGACAAAACGCGCGCGTTTGCGAACAAGCTATTTGAAGGTGCGGCAAAGGACATCACCGCGCTCGACGCGATCATCGTAAAGCATGCGAACAACTGGCGGTTTGAACGGCTCGCCGCCATCGATCGCGCGATCTTGCGTCTGGCGATTCACGAAATGAACGGAGCGGACACGCCCCCCAAAGTCATCCTGAATGAGGCGGTGGAATTGGCGAAAAAGTTCTCCTCCGAAGAGTCCGGATCGTTCGTGAATGGTGTTCTCGACGCAGTTCATAAGTCATTGCAAATGAAGTAGTTGCAGGACCTTCCGTGGCATCCAATCCGCCAATAGACTAATGGGCATTGTGCAGCGAAACTTTGCGCCACCGCCAGTGTTTCATTCTGCAAGTGTGGTGGTGACCCAGGAACGCTTTCTATAGGAGACGACACGATGAACGCAGAACATATGGTCCGTCGAGGTGTGCTCGCGATTGCTTTTGCCGGTTTGCTCGCCGGTGGTGCGTATGCCCAGAGCCAGGATCCGACTCCGCAACAGCAGGACATTCAGAACGACAAGAAAGACATTCGAAGCGATAAGAAAGACCTAGCAAAGGACCGTGCGGATCGCAACGCGGATCAGCGCGATATCCATCTTGATAAGCGGGACCTGGCGAAGGATCGCGCCGACCGCAATGCGGACCAAAAGGACATCAATCATGATCGGCGTGATTTGAACAAGGACCGCGCGGACCGCAACGCGGATCAGCGCGACATCCATCACGACAAGGCGCAGCTCGCCCGCGATGACCAGAAGTTTGGAGCCAACAGCGCTCAGGCGCAGGCCGATCGCAAGGACCTTCAAGCGGATCGCGTTGACCGTAACAAGGACCAGCGGGACATCAATCACGATCGCAAGGACCTGGCGAAGGACCGCGTGGACCGTAATGCCGACCAGCGCGACATCCATCACGACAAAAAGGACCTGGCCAAGGACCGCAAAGACCGCAACAAGGATCAGAAGGACGTCAATAAAGACAAAAAAGACCTGCACAAAGACCGCAAGGATCTAAGGCAGGACCGCAAGGGCCACAAGTAAGTAGTTGTTTTGCAGAAGTGAAGGGCCGCGCCTAGAAGACCGTGCGGCCTTTTTTATTTCTTAATGCGATTTCGTCAGACGCGAATCGTTCCTTCAAATACTTTCACGGCGGCGCCGCTGACGCGCGGGACGAGTTTCTTTCCGCTTTGCGTGACTTCCACTTCAAGGTGGCTGGGACGGCCCATTTCCTGGCCCTGGAGAATGGTCAGCGTGTGGCCGGGCGCCAGTCTTCCGTTTCGCACCAGGTATGCGCCCAGCGAGCCGGCAGCGGAGCCCGTCGCGGCGTCTTCATAAAGCTCCCAGGGCAGCATGCCCCGCGAGAAGGCTTTGCCATTTCCGCTGAGAGCGAAGCAGTAAGCCATCGTCGCATTCTTTCCCTGGAGACGGCGGAGTTCGGTCATGTTCATGGCGATCTTCCCCAGCGCGGCGCGATTGCGCAGCGGCACCATCAGGTTGAAGATGCCGGTAGAAACAAACTCAGGTTGCAGCTTCGCGTCGAAGTCTTTCGGCAAAAGTCCCAGTGCGGAAGCGAGTTTCTTCTTGTCAATTTTCGCAGGCTTGAAGATCGCTTCCTTTTGCGTCATGGTGACGCGCTGCGGGCGGCCATCCTTAAAACGGATTTCCACCGGCAACACACCGGCTCCGGTTTCTTGCAGGATGTGCACGCCGCCGTCCTGCGCGGGAACCACGCCCAGTTCCGCGAGCAGGAACCAAGTTCCAATCACAGGATGACCGGCGAGCTTGAGTTCTTGCTTGGTCGTGAAGATGCGCAGACGCGCGAGGGCTTCTTCGTCCGTGGGCTTTTGCACAAAAACCGTTTCCGAAAGATTCATTTCGCGCGCGATAGCGAGCATTTGATCGTCGGAGAGGCCGTCCCCGTCAGTAAATACGGCGAGCGGGTTGCCCTCGAAGCGTTTGTTGGTGAAAACATCGAGCGTGTAGAAGCGGTGTTCCATGGCTGGTCGTAGATTCGCCGCGGGAGCAAATGTCAGATGCGCTCGAGCTGGGCGATGGTCCTTTCGTTGGTGACGTTCCCAGTGTTCAACGTCGAATTCGGCTCGATCAGGATAACGTGGACTTCTTCATCCGCCACGGGACAGTGCTCGACCCCGTGCGGGACGACAATGAATTCCCCTTCACGAACTAGACGTTCACGATCGCGAAACTTCATGCGGAAAAAGCCTTTCACGACGAGAAAAAGTTCATCTTCTCTGTCGTGATGATGCCAGAGGAATTCTCCTTTGAACTTGACGGCTTTCACCAGGCAATTATTGACTTCACCAATGATGCAGGGCTTGTAGTGCTCAGAAATGAGGTCGAATTTTTCTTTCAGGTTGATGGTGTTCATGGGGCACCTATAGATTGTGAACGATTTGTGTTACGGCATTGAGAACGCGGCGCGTTGTTTCGGGCTTTGAGGTTTCCGAATACACTCGCAAAAGATTTTCTGTTCCTGAGGCGCGCACCATTACCCATCCAGCCTCGCCGAGATAGACCTTGATGCCGTCCATGTCCTCGCGGCGTACGACCGGCAAATCAAGGAGACGGTCCAGTTTTCCATTCGAAAAGTGAGCGATAGCTTTTTCTTTTTGCCCAGGTTTCAAATCGAGATCGACGCGGCCATAATGATACTCGCCGAATTCCGCATGGAGCGCAGTCAGCAGCTCTCCTAGAGACTTGCTGTGCCATGCCATCAATTCCGCGAGGAAAAGCGCGGAAACCGTGGCGTCGCGCTCCGGGAGATAGAGGCTGCTGCCGATGCCGCCGCTTTCTTCGCCACCGATCAAAATGTTCTGTTCAAGCATCAGCTCGCAAATGTACTTAAAGCCGATGGGCACTTCGTGGAGTTTGCGCCCGAATTTTGCGGCGAGCTTGTCGATGAGCTTCGTAACGGAAAAAGTTTTTGCGATATCGCCGGGCAGGCAGCGAGTTCCTGCGAGGTGCCACACGAGCAGAGCAAAGATCTGGTGAGGATTGATGAACGCGCCGTCGCGGTCGATGGCACCAATGCGGTCGCCATCTCCGTCAGCGCAGAATCCGGCGTCGTATTTTCCAGCGCGAACGGCCCGACGCAGCGCTTCGATGTGCGGTTCGATTGGCTCCGGATGCACGCCGCCGAAACGCGGATCGCGCGCGCCGCGAATTTCGTCGCAGGAGATTCCGTTGCGCCGGAAAAGCTCGGGCAACAAACCCGCTGCTGACCCGTGCATGGGATCGAAAACAAAACGGAATTTCGCGCTGTGCAGGCGCTTCCAATCCACCAGTTTTTCGAGCGCGTCGAGATATGGCGCGCGCGGCTCGAGAGGCTGTATCAAACTCTGGCGGGGCGGCAGGGGCGGCACGCCCTTCTGCGACACTAAGTCGAGTTCCTGTTCGATCTGCGCGACGATGGAAGGCAGCGCGCTGCTGCCGTAGCTGGCTTTGTATTTGATTCCGTTCCAGCGATAAGGATTATGGCTGGCGGTGATGACGATCCCGCCAGCGGCTCCGCGGTGCCTTACAAGATAGGAAATCGCGGGCGTGGGGCAGGGTTTGTCCGCCAGCCATACAGGAGTTCCGCTGGCGCTGATCACTTCGGCGACGGCAGCGGCCACGCGATCCGCAGCATAGCGGTGGTCGTAGCCGATCAGCACGCCTTTGCGCGCGTCTTCATTGCGCACCACGTAGCGGGCGATGGCATGCGCGACAATGCGGGCGTTCGCAAAGGTAAAGTCTTCCGCGATGACGCCGCGCCACCCGTCGGTTCCAAACTTGATCGAGGACATGTGTGCGTGCCGAGAAAAGTATACGCGAAGCGATATATTCCCAAAACAGCCGGATTGGCCTGTTAGAGGAGGTCTTTCCGGCGCTGCGCTTCGAGCCATTTCACGATTTTGCCCACGTCCTGTGCGCGGTCGCGCGGGCAGATGAGCAGCGCCTCAGGCGTCTCAACCACGACAAGGTCACGGACGCCGATGGCGGCTACGAATTTAGACGGACTCCACAGAAAATTGCCTTCCGCATCAAGCGCGTGACCTTGACCGGCAAGGACGTTCTCGCCGCTATTTTTTGCCAGCAATTCATAGACGGCCGCCCAGGAGCCGATATCGCTCCAGCCCACTTCGGCAGGGATCACAAAGACGCGCGGCGGCCCCTCGGCGCGAGTTGCGGGTTCGAGCACGGCGTAGTCCACGGAAATATTTTCGAGCTTCGGATAAATAGCGCACAGCTTGCGCTCGTAGCCGCGCGTTCCAATGTATTCTGCCAGCCTTTCCAGCGCGGCGTGCGTCTTCGGCAGAAAACTTTTCAGATTATCCAGGAACGTGGAAACCCGCCAGAAAAACATGCCCGCGTTCCAATGATAGTTTCCGGAAGCGACGTATTCTTGCGCGAGCCGTAGTTCGGGTTTCTCCGTGAAGCGGCGCACAGCAAAAGCCGGGAAGCCTTGCGAAGTAAGAGGTTCACCCATCCGCTCGATATAACCGAAACCGGTTTCCGGCCTGGTCGGGGGGATGCCAAGTACAACCATTCGCCCTGGTTGGCGAGCGACATTGATGGCGGCGCTCATTATCTCCCGGAACTTTTGCGGTTGCTCGATGTAATGATCGGCAGGGAGCACCGCCATTAGCGCATCGCCGCGTGCAATACGGCGTATGTGAATAGCCGCGAGGCCGATGGCCACCGCCGTGTTCATTCCCAGCGGCTCAATCAATACGCGTTTGCGCGCGGACGCAGGAACCTGCTTGCGGACGGCTGCAGCCTGCTCTGCATTCGTGACCGTCCAGATGCGGTCGGCGGGAATCAGCGGCTTCAGGCGCGCGACAGCCTGCTGCAGCATGGTGTCCTCGCCAACAACGTTCAAAAGCTGCTTTGGTGTGCGCGTGCGGCTGCGCGGCCAGAAGCGTGTGCCGCGGCCCCCGGCAAGAATTACGGCGTGAATTGCAAGTTTTTCGGGCTTAGACATGTGCTAGAAGAACGAATTTAGCATACAGACTATGGAGAGAGGGGCAAGCAAAAGGATTGCAGGTGCGCCGTCGTGGAACACTACGGAACGGACGCCGTGAGCAGGGAGATTCTTCCGTTGGAGCGGTAGGTGTAGCCTTCGAAGGTGTTTGCTGGAATGAACCAGCATTCACCTGGCCTCAGAGGAATGGACCCCTGCGTATGTGTTGGCGGAAGCCAGGTAAGAAAACCTTCGCCGGATAGTACTACAAGCAATGAGAAACGTTCCTGACCGGGTTCCGTCTTCTTCATCTTCATGTGCATCATGCGGTCAATGTCGAGCCGGTCCACGGAAAAATGCGGGCAGTCCACTAAGTGGTTCAGGCCTGCACTCTCACGGACTTTGATCCAAGGGCGCGGAGTCACTTTGCCTCCGGACGTGGAATCGAAGTTCAATACGGTAAGGGCTTTTTCGATGTGCAGTTCGCGGGGTTTTCCGTGCGCGTCGACGCGACCATAATCGTAGACGCGATAGGTGAGATCGGAATATTCCTGAACTTCGCAAATCATCATGTCCGCGCCGATAGTGTGCGGCGTGCGCGCGGGGATAAAAAAGGTATCGCCGGCGTGAACGAAATGGCGCTGAAAGAGATCTTCGAGAGTATGGTTTTGCAAGGCCTCCAGAAATTTTTCACGACTGACGCCTGACCTTAATCCTAGGAGCAAGGAGGCACCCGGCTTTGCGGAAACGACGTGCCACATTTCTGTCTTTCCGCGGCCGCCAGAAGCCTTCTCATGGACCGAGGCGTAGGCATCGTCGGGATGGACTTGAATGGAGAGTTTGTCGGCCGGAAAAATAAACTTCACGAGCAGCGGGAAATCACCCGGTTCGGCAAAATTTGCTCCGCGCCAATCGGCGGGCATCTCGCGCCAGGCTTCAGCAAGAGTTTTTCCTGCGAATGGGCCATTGGCAACGCGGCAATTTATGTCGGTGAGCCAAGCCTCGCCGATGGGCTCGGCGAGATTCGTCTTTTCGGGATAGAGCGGAGCGAGTGAGGGTGAGCCCCAAATCCTCGGACTGAAGGTTGGCTCGATGCGAAAGGGCTCGCGGCCAGGCTCGTGCTTCAATGCTGCCGGGTCGGGGTTTGGAATTAGGCGAGGCAGCACGTCGTCGCAGCCCCGACTACGCAGCGGCTTCAGCGCGCGAAAAGAAACGTTCCAGGCGGCGCAGTCCTTCCTCAATGCGTTCGATGGAAGTTGCGTAAGACAGGCGCAGATACCCGGGCGCGCCGAAAGCTTCTCCCGGCACGACGGCTACGTGGGCTTTCTCGAGCAACATCTTCGAGATTTCTGTACAGGACTGTGCGAGCGCCGCTCTTCCCGCGCCGTTTGAAAGGTGCGCCGAAATGTCCGGGAAGGCATAGAACGCGCCGCCCGGCCATTCGCACGCGATGCCGGGAATCGCGCGCAGTCCCTCGACGATACGCTTGCGGCGCTTTTCATATTCGGCCAGCATGACAGGAACAGTTTCCATCGTGCCGCGCATCGCTTCGAGCGCCGCATATTGGGCGATGGAAGTTGCGTTCGACGTGGACTGACTTTGCAGCTTGATAAGTGCCTGGATCAACTGCTCCGGCCCCAGCGTGTAACCGATGCGCCAGCCGGTCATCGCGAACGTTTTCGAAACGGAGCCGATGATGATGACGTTTTCTTTCGAGCCCGCTGCGCTCGCGATCGAATACGGCTCGTGCGGCTGGTACGTGAAATGCGAATAGCACTCGTCTCCCATCAGCCAGACTTTGTGCCTCCTGCAGACAGCGAGGATGCTTTCGTACTCATCCGGCGGAACAACGCCTCCCGTCGGATTGCTTGGCGAATTCAGAATCAACAATTTTGTTCGCGGAGTGATGGCTTTTTCGATGGCCGAAGCCTTCACGCTGAAGCCCTCTTCAGGCTTCGTCTCCACAAAAACCGGCGTTCCACCCGCATATTTCACGATGTCCGGGAAGCTCACCCAGTAGGGCGCGGGGATGATGACCTCGTCGCCCTGCTGGACCAGCACGCTCATCACATTAAAGATGGAATGTTTGCCGCCAACACTGACGACGCACTCTCTTGCTACGAAGGAAGAGCCGAGTTCGCGCTTGTGCCACGCGCAGATCGCTTCGCGCAGCAGCATGATGCCGCCTGCCGGTGTGTATTTTGATTTGTTTTCCTCGATCGCCTTGATGGCGGCCTTCTTGATGTGGTCGGGCGTGGGGAAGTCCGGTTCGCCGGGGCCGAAGTCCGCGATGTCTACTCCACGCGACTTGAGCTTCTCCGCTTCGGAAATCACCGCCGCAGTCGGCGAAATTTGTATGCGATTGATACGATCCGTGAGTTGCACCTTCGCTCCTTGAAAAAAGTTCCCGGTTTACGGCCCACGAAAAATTCGTTTACGAAACTTTTGCGCGCAAGCGTTGCTCCACAATTTCCGGCACCAGGCCTTTGAGCGACGCTCCGAGCTGCGCAATCTCGCGCACCAGCTTCGAGCTCAAGTAGCTATACGACAAGCCTGGCAGCATGAAAACTGTCTCAAGCCGCGGCTCAAGTTTTCGGTTCATCAGCGCCATCTGCAACTCATATTCGTAGTCGGAAACGGCGCGGATTCCCCTCAAGATGACGCCCGCGCCGCGCTTCCTTGCGTAGTCCACCAGCAGCCCATCGAAGACGTCAATTTCCACGCTGGTCCACTGTTTGGTCACTTCGCGCAGCATTTCGACGCGCTCTTTGACCGAGAACAGTGGTTCTTTTTCGGCGTTTCGCAGCACCGCCACGATCAGCAAATCGAACATCTTCTCCCCGCGCTCTATGAGGTCGAGGTGTCCGTTGGTGACCGGGTCAAACGAACCCGGGTAGATGGCAATCGAAGTTTTCATCGTGGAGTCATCGGTGCCGCACGTCTCGGTTTATTCTAACCCATGCGGAGAAAACCGCGGGTTGCAAACTTCAAGAGAAGCCAATGTGGATTCTTTTGGCGATGGAAGGAATCTTCTTCGCAGGATGATGAAGATATGACAGTATGCGAAGGCTCGTGCTACATAGCAGTCGGCAGAGAATTGCTACCCGGCGAGGGAGGATTTTCCGGACCATGGCTCAGAATGCGCGGTTGCAAGGACTTGGCATACTCGTTCTTTGCAGTTTGTTGCATCCGGCAATGACTACAGCTCAACAGCCTGTATTGAATCTCATGCCCCTTCCCGCGAACGTGCAGCCGGGAACAGGCAGCCTGCGCGTGGACTCCACGTTTTCCGTGGCGTTCACGGGATATACCGAGCCCCGCCTGGAGCGCGCCAGTGAGCGATTCTTGCATCAACTCGCGCGCCAAACAGGTCTCCCGCTCGCGTTGAAGCCCTCGAAGACCGGAAAAGCCACGTTCGTGATTCAGACCGATCACGCGAGCAAAGAGATTCAGGAAGTCGGCGAGGATGAATCCTACATCCTTGACGTGAGCACCGCGAGCGCCAGGCTCCGGGCCACTACGCCTCTTGGAGCGATGCACGGGCTGCAAACGTTTCTGCAACTCGTGGACGTATCCCCCGATGGATTTGCCGTGCCGGCAGTCACGATCCCAGACAAGCCGCGTTTCCCCTGGCGCGGTTTGATGATTGATTCCGCCCGCCACTTTATTCCGCTCGATGTCATTCGCCGGAATCTCGACGGCATGGAAGCCGTGAAGATGAACGTCTTCCACTGGCACCTCTCGGAGAACCAGGGTTTCCGCGTGGAGAGCAGGAAATTCCCGAAACTTCACGAAATGGGCTCCGACTCCCTTTATTACACGCAGGATGAAATGCGCGACCTGATCGCCTACGCGCGCGATCGCGGCATTCGCGTGGTGCCGGAATTCGATATGCCCGGCCATAGCACCGCTTGGTTCGTGGGGCACCCCGAACTGGCCAGCGGAAAAGGACCCTACGAAATCGAGCGCAGGTGGGGAATCTTCGATCCGGCAATGGACCCGACGAACGAGAGAGTCTACAAGTTTCTCGATGAATTCATCGGTGAGATGGCCAAGATTTTTCCCGACCACTATTTTCACATTGGCGGGGACGAGGTGAACGGCAAGGAGTGGGACGCCAACCCGAAGATTCAGGCGTTCATGAAGGCGCAGGGGATCAAGAACAATGAAGCGCTACAGGCGTATTTCAGCGGGCGCGTCCAGAAGCTGGTGATCAAGCATGGCAAAGTCGTGATTGGCTGGGACGAAGTGCTGGTGCCGGGAGTGCCCAAGGATATTGTGATTCAGTCGTGGCGCGGGCAGGCTTCGCTCGCGCAAGCCGCAAAGCAGGGCTATCGCGGGATTTTGTCGAACGGGTATTACCTGGATTTGGGATGGTCTGCGGCGCGGCACTATGCCGTGGACCCGATGAGCGGGGACGCGGCAAATCTGTCCGCCGAAGAAAAGCAACGAATCCTTGGAGGCGAGTCGTGCATGTGGGCCGAATACGTCAGCCCCGAGAACGTGGATTCGCGCATCTGGCCGAGGAATGCCGCCATCGCCGAACGCCTGTGGTCTCCACAGGAAGTCCGCGACCCCGCCTCTATGTACGCGCGGCTGGATTTTGTCACCGCCCGCCTGGAGTGGCTGGGACTCACGCACCGGACCGTCACACGGCACATGCTGCGGCGACTCGCGGGCTCCGCATCACCGGCGGAATTTGCCGCGCTTCGCACTCTTACCGATGTCATCGAACCGGTGAAAGACTACACTCGCGAACGAACCGCGCCTGCGGAGCCGACCAGCGCTACGCCGATGAATCGCGTTGTCGACGCGGTTCCGCCAGAGAGCGATGCGGGCCGCCGTTTTGCCGAGTGGGTCGATCAGTTCCTCGCATCATCCTGCCACGATGCGGCGGTGGAGGCGCGACTCCGCGCGCAACTCACCGCTTGGCGTGACAATGACGCAATACTCCAGCCACTCGCGCAGCGCTCTTTCCTGGTCAAGGAAGTAGCAACTAACTCCCAGGATCTTTCGGCCTTGGGCGCAGCGGGGCTCGCCGCTCTCGACGCCATCGCAAAGGGCCAGCCGGCTCCCGACGCGTGGAAAGCGCAACAGCTCACGATTCTGGAACAGGTGAAAAAGCCCAAAGCACAGTTGCTGCTGATTCCTGCTCCTGCAGTTCAGAAATTGATCGAGGCCGCGGCTGCGGGCGGGTCTTGCTCTGGCTCTAAGCCATAGGGCGTGAATTGCGTCGAAGCAAAGGCTACCTAGTTCGATTCCGCGGGATAGTTGTGGCAGACGCCACTGCCGGAGTCATGGAATGACTTGCCCTCTTGCGGGATAAATTCCCAAGTGTATTTTCCGGGCGAGAGCGTGAGCTTCAGCACGCCGTAAGTTTCCCATTCGCGGACTTCGCTATTCGGCGTGGCGAAGCCGAGAAGATCGTGGCTGCGTCCTCCGGTCCCAACGACAATCTCCCGGATTCCATTTGCGGGATCGGCTTTGCCCTCAGGATCCTGGAGTGCAAATCGTTCGTAGGAATGTTCATGTCCGGCAAGAACCACGTCAGCGTGCGCGGTGTACAGGTTTTGCCATAGCTGCTTCAATTCGGGATGTATGGCATGGCTCTTGAACACGCCGCTGCTGAATAGCGCGTGATGGCCGTAGGCGAGAATGCAATTGCCGGAATGCTTCGCAAGATCCTGCTTCAGCCAGGTTTCTTGCGGAGACCCCGCGGCGCAGCCACCCAGGGCCTTCGCGTCACAATTGGTATTCAGCACCACAATGTGCCAGTCACCTAGGTCGTAGCTATAGTAGCCCTTGCCCGCCGGCCCCGCCTGTGCTCCCCAATATTGGAAATAGCCCGACGCTGTACGATTTGCGTACTCATGATTTCCCAGGGCCGGTTTCGTCCGGTCTTTGAAGCGTCCCCAGGCCGGCTCATAGCAATTCTTGAAGTCTTCCGCGCTCCCTCTTTCGTAGGCCAGATCGCCCGCGGCAAAAACCATTCCAGGAATTTGGTCGATCAGCTTGGCAGTCGCTTTGGCGCCTTCTAGATTCTTGCAACCGGCGATGTCGCCCGCGCCAACGAGAACAAACGTCTGCCCCGGCGTGTGCTTTTTTATCGCCCCAACCTTGCCGCTCTTGGGATGGACGCCTGGCGGAGCCGTCCGGGTTTGCGCGAGGGCATGCTTCGCAACGATTAGGGTCATCAGCATCAGTCCCCAGAAGCATAGTCCTGCAATCTCTTTTCGCTTCCGAATGTATCCGGGCATCCAGAGCCTCCATCGAACGTGTAGGCTACCATGCCGGACCGGCAAATCGAGCGAATCGCAATTCAGCTCGGATTTCCGGCCGTTCCATGCAGGGGGGAGACCGTTCGCTGAAAAGAGGTAGATATCAGACTGTTTTGGTCTTATTATAAGTTATTAGAAATACAGGGTTTGTATGAGCACTCTGACTCACTTTGGGTTGACTTTCCGGGAATGCAGGGCTATACTTCATCTGCGACTGATTCAGTCGCATATTCCGAGCATCGGGAAGGTCTATCGAACGATGTTCAAGCTTTCCAAGAAGGCCGATTATGGCCTGATTGCCGTCAAGCACTTGGCGATGCATCGCCAGCAACATGCTTGCAGCGCCAACGAGATTGCCGAGGAATATGGCATCTCCGCGACGCTGATGGCCAAGGTGCTGCAAAAGCTGGCGCATCATTCGCTCGTGGCCGCAAAGCATGGTTCTAGCGGAGGCTACCAATTGGCCAAGGAGCCGGGGCAGATTAGCGCGCTGGATGTGATTTCGGCCATTGATGGCCCCGTGCTGATTACTTCCTGCGTGACCAATCACGGGAATTGCGACGCCACGGAGCGCTGCTCCGTCAAAGAGCCGCTGCGCCGAGTGAATGAAAGCATTTTAGAGGTGTTGGGCGCGGTAACGATCTCACAACTGAGCGAAGAGCCGCACGAGCCTGCGCTCGTGGCGTTGTCGACCGCTTCGCGGTCGCACATGAGTTCGACTTAGGAGAAGAGGGAATATGGCCGTCAAACTGCCGATTTACATGGACAATCACGCGACCACGCCGGTCGATCCGCGCGTCGTCGAAGCCATGCTGCCGTATTTCACTGAGAAATTCGGCAACGCCGCCAGCCGCAACCATTCGTTTGGCTGGGCGGGCGAAGAGGCTGTGGAAACTTCGCGCCAGCAAATCGCCTCGCTAATCAACGCCACGCCGAAGGAAATCATCTTCACGAGCGGCGCCACGGAATCCGATAACTTGATGATCAAGGGCATCGCGGAAATGTTCCGCGAAAAGGGCAACCACATCATCACCCAGGCCATCGAGCACAAAGCCGTACTGGATACCTGCAAGAACCTGGAAAAGCACGGCTTTGAAGTTACCTATCTGCCGGTCCAGCGGGACGGCCGCGTAAGTTTGGACGATTTGAAGGCGGCAATTAGGCCCTCGACGATTCTGATTACCATCATGTATGCCAACAACGAAATTGGCGTACTCAACCCGATCGCGGAAATCGGCAAAATCGCCAAGGAACACGGCATCTTCTTCGCCGTGGACGGTGTTCAGGCGGTAGGTAAGGTTCCGGTCGACGTACAAAAGGACAATATCGACCTCCTGGCCATTAGCGGCCACAAGATTTATGGGCCGAAGGGTGTCGGTGCATTGTACGTTCGCCGCCGCAATCCCCGCGTGCAGCTTTCCGCCATTATCGATGGCGGCGGGCACGAGCGCGGCATGCGCTCCGGTACGCTGAACGTGCCTGGGATCGTCGGCCTCGGCAGGGCTTGCGAAATCGCCCAGAAAGAGATGCCGGAAGAAGCGGCGCGCTTGCTCGGCTTGCGCGAACGGCTCCGAAAGGGCCTGGAAGCCAAGCTGGACGAGGTGTTCATCAACGGCTCGATGGAGCACCGCTTGCCGAACAATCTGAACATGAGCTTTGCCTATGTGGAAGGTGAATCGCTCCTCATGGGCATCAACGACATCGCTGTTTCGAGCGGTTCTGCCTGTACTTCGGCAACCCTGGAGCCCAGCTACGTACTCAAAGCATTAGGTGTTGGCGAAGACCTCGCGCACACCTCGATCCGATTCGGCCTCGGCCGCTTCAACACGCAGGAGGAAGTCGACTACGTCATCGACAAGATGGTTCAGGTCGTCACCAAGCTGCGCGAGCTCTCCCCGCTCTACGAAATGGCTAAAGAGGGAATCGATATTTCTAAGGTGAAATGGCAAACAGCCTAAAGGACTGGAAGAAACATGGCAAATGAAGGAACAATTCGTATTCATCGCTCCATCGGCGGCACCGGCGCGGCTTTCCGCGTGACGTTCGTGCCCTACGGCGGAGAAGGGGAAGAGGCCGCCGTCGCCGGTGAGCGCTCTTTCCATGAGCTTCAGCAGGTGCGCGCCTTTCTGAAGATGCTCGGGCTCGGCGCGGAGTTCATCAAGGACGCGCTTCGTCAGTTGACCGCGGGCCGCTCGGCTTCCGTGCCGAACGTTTCGCTCACGGACAAGGCAGTCAAGAGCGCGGGTTTCGGTAATCTCGTGAATCTGGCAAGGAGCAACGGCTAATGGCATACAGCGATAAAGTGGTTGATCACTACAACAATCCCCGCAACGTCGGCAGCCTCTCGAAGGAAGACCCTAACGTGGGCACGGGTCTCGTCGGAGCGCCGGAGTGCGGCGACGTGATGAAGCTGCAGATGAAAATCAATCCCAATACGCAGGTCATTGAAGAAGCCAAGTTCAAGACCTTCGGTTGCGGATCGGCCATCGCCAGCTCTTCGCTCGCCACCGAGTGGGTAAAGGGCAAGACGGTCGAAGAGGCGCTTTCGATCAAGAACACGGACATCGTGCGCGAGCTTTCGCTCCCGCCGGTAAAGATCCACTGTTCCGTGCTCGCCGAAGACGCCATCAAGGCCGCCATCGGCGACTGGAAGAAAAAGCACGGCGTCCAAGTGCCGGTTCACGAAAAGGCGTCGCATTAACTGTCCTCGTGGTACCTGCCGCTCGCTCCGGGTTTGTAGGGGCGCCCGCCTCGGCGGGCTGCGCCCTTGCCTGGCACGATTGAATCAGGACAGGATTTGGAGCATTTGAAAATGGCAACAGAAGTCGCAAGCCCGAACATCGCGAAGATCCACCTCACCGAGCGTGCCGCGAAGAAAATCCGCGCGCTGCTGGAAAAGGAAGGTGTGTCTCCCGACGTCGGGGGCCTGCGCGTGGGCGTGCAGGGCGGCGGCTGTTCCGGCCTTTCCTATGCCATGCGGCTGGACACGCAAGCGCGCGACCGCGACAAAATCTTTGAGGAATTCGGCGCGCGTATCTTCGTCGACCCGAAGAGTTTCCTGTATTTGAACGGCACGACGCTTGAGTATGAAGAGACGCTGATGCGCCAGGGATTCGTTTTTCAGAATCCCAATGCGGCGCGCAACTGCGGCTGCGGCAGCTCCTTTACGGCCTAGTGGAACAGGCTTTAGCCTCTTCCCTCGTCAAACGCGGCTCAGGCTGATCCGAACAAGTGGTTGGCAGCCGCACCCGCCAGCCACTTTTTTTGTGGCCATTCGTGAGAATTCGGCGGGCTATGGCTTACGCTCGATTTAGAGCAGAAGGCAGCAACGTGTATGTCTATCACGATGCGCGGGGCTTTCTGATTTGTGTGCGATGCAGACTGAGTGAGGATAGGGAAACTCGAACGAAATCTCGAAAGGCAATGGTGGAACATTTGAAATCCCACTTGACTGCCGGTGAAAAGGTTCCGCAGAGCGCGTTCGACGAGCTGGAAAGGGAGATTCTCGAACTAGGCGACGAGATTTGAGATGAGCACAGTCGCTTCATCAACGATGCAGAACCAACGTACCGACTATTTCGCCATTTTTGGTCTGCCCCGCAAGCTCTGGATCGAAATGGGCGCCTTGGAGCAGAAATTCCTGCAGCTGAGCTGGAAGCTTCACCCGGACAATTTCGTTAGCGCCAGCGAGCACGAGCGCGAGCTCTCTTTGCGGCGCAGCTCGGAATTGAATGACGCTTATCGCACTTTGCGCGATCCCGTCGGCCGCGTCGAATATCTCCTCGGGATCGAAGGTGCGCGCAAAGAAGGCGAACACAAGCAACAGGCCCCGCCGGAGCTGCTCGAAGAAGTTTTCGAGCTGAACGAATCGCTCGACGAGCTTCGCGAGGCAAAAGCCTCGGGAGGCGATCTCGTCGCGTTGAAATCACGCCTCGAATCTGCCGAGAATAATTTTCAGCAAAAACTCGGTGAAGTTGACGCGCAACTGCAAGCGGCGGCCCGCGAGTGGGACGATGCTCTGCCAAGCGACTCCGCCACGCGAAAAAAGATCATGGCCAAGCTGAACGATTTGCTGAATCGCCGTTCGTACATAAGGAATCTGGTCGCCAACGTTCAAAAGGAGCTTTTGTAGCGGAAGGGCTTCAGCCCTCCGGGTTTTTATCATGGGCAGAATCGTCGGAATCGATCTCGGGACCACCAACAGCCTCGTCGCATACCTTGATCCGCAGACCGGCCAGCCGAAGTGTATCCCGGGTCCTTATGGCAGCACGCTTTGCCCGTCGGTTGTCAGCCTCGATCCCGATGGCAGCATTGTCGTTGGCGAACCCGCGCGTCGTCGTCTTCTCACGCAGCCCGAGCGCACGATTTATTCCGTCAAGCGCCTGATGGGCCGCGGCCCCGCCGATATCCAGGATGAATTGAAGCTGTTTCCATTCCGCATCGATCCATCAAGCAACAACGTCATCCGCGTAAAACTCGGGGACAAAGTTTTCACTCCGCCGGAGATTTCCGCTTTCATCCTGCGCGAACTAAAAAATTGGGCCGAGGCCCACTTCGGCGAAACTGTCGACCGCGCGGTTATCACGGTTCCCGCATATTTCAATGATGCACAGCGCCAGGCCACCAAGGACGCTGGCAAAATCGCCGGCCTCGAAGTTCTCCGCCTCGTCAACGAGCCCACCGCGGCCGCGCTCGCCTACGGCCTTCACGAAAAACAGCGCGGCAAAGTCGCTGTCTACGATCTCGGCGGCGGCACCTTCGATATCTCCATTCTCAAGCTCATTTCCACCAGCGACGGCGACATCTATCAAGTTCTCTCCACCAACGGCGACACCCACTTGGGTGGCGACGACATCGACAATCTTCTGCAAGCCTTTGCCCACGAACTGATTCTCCAGCACGACGAAATTGATTTCTCGCCGCACGGCGAGCTTGCTCAGGAGCTTCGCAAAGCGTTGATCGACGTAAAGCATCTGCTCTCCGAGTTAGAGACCGCCACGCTTCGTTTTGCGTTGCCGAACGGCAAAGTGTTCGTTCACGAATTCACACGTGGCGCGCTCGACGCCCTTATTCATCCCGTGGTCGACCGCACCATGGGCCCCGTCAAACAGGCCCTCGCCGACGCCCAAGTCAAGCCCACGGACATGGACGAAGTAGTCCTCGTTGGCGGCGCTACGCGCACTCCGCTGATCCGCCGCACCGTCCGGGAGTTTTTCGGCCGCCAGCCGCACGTCGAACTGAATCCCGATGAAATCGTGGCGCTCGGCGCCGCCGTGCAGGCCAGCATTCTCGACCAGGGCGTCAAGACCATGCTGCTGCTCGACGTCACCCCGCTTTCGCTCGGCATCGAAACCTACGGCGGCGCAGTAGCGAAGATCATCCCGCGCAACTCCACGATCCCCGCGAGCGCGCAGGAACTTTACACCACCGGCGTCGACAATCAGACCGGCATTGACATCCACGTTCTCCAGGGCGAGCGCGAACTGGCCAAAGATTGCCGCTCGCTCGCCCGCTTCACTCTTAAAGTTCCGCCCGCGCCCGCCGGCCTTCCGCGCATCGAAGTGAAGTTCCTGATCGATGCCAATGGCATCTTGCAAGTAGGGGCGAAGGACCTTCGCACTGGCGACCAGCATTCCATCGAAGTCCAGCCGAGCTACGGGATCAACGATTCCGAAATCGAGCGCATGCTCGAGGAATCCATCGAGTACGCCGAGCAGGATTTTGCCGAGCGCCAGGTCATCGAAGCCCGCACGGAATCCGAATCGATCCTGGCGGCCACCGCCAAGGCGCTGGCAAATCCGCAGTCAGCTGCTTTATCCGCCGAAGAACGCGCTAAAATCGAAGCAAGCGTCGGCGCTTTGCGGGAATCCGTCTCTGGCAACGATTACAAACTAATTCGCAAGCGCATCGACGAACTGAATCACGCCACCGAGCACCTCGCGGAGCTGCTGATGAATTCAGCTGTATCCACGGCGCTCGAAGGCCGCAAGCTGGCCGAAGTTTAGGGTTTTTTTGGGACAGGCGGAACCTGTCCCGATCGGTCGGGAGCCTGTCCAAACTGTTGTAATCGCGGCGCGATCCGCCGCGGGTAGATTGAGCATCGCGAAGTGTAGCGGCGGCTTTGCGTCGCCATCTTTGGTTTTTTGGGGGATATCATGGGCGGCAGCAACCCATACATCGAAGAAGTCAAATACAAACCCGCCACGAAGAAATACAAAATCACATTTCTTCCCAGCGGCAAGACCATCGAAGTCGACCCGGAGAAAATTCCCTACGGTCACAACGGTCTCCCCGGCAGCATCCTCGACATTTCCGAGGGCATCAAGGCCGGCCTCGACCATGCTTGCGGAGGCGTCTGCGCCTGCTCCACGTGCCACGTCATCGTGCGCGAAGGCCTCGAATCCTGCAACGAAGCCACCGACGCCGAGCTCGACGAGCTCGACGAAGCCCCCGGCATCACTCCAAAATCGCGCCTCGGCTGCCAGACCGTTCCCGACGGCACCACCGACATCGTCGTCGAGATTCCCGACTGGAACAAGAATTACGCCAAGGAACTGGACCACTGATTCTGTTGTAGCGGCGGGTTTATCCCGCCATCTTTTCTCTGCGGTCTCCGTGCTCTCTGTGTTAAGTCTTTTTCTGGAGTAGACATGCCGCCAACCTTCGGCTGGGACAATTTCGAGGACATCGCCATCGGCCTAGCCGACAAATTCCCTGACGTCGATCCGCTCACCGTTCGCTTCACGGACATGCACAAATGGATCACCGAGCTCGCCGACTTCTCCGGCGATCCCGCCGCCTCCAACGAAGCCAAGCTCGAAGCCATCCAGATGGCCTGGCACGAGGAATTCCAGGACCGCCAAGCGTAGCGGCACCCAACTGATCGCGCCGCATCCTGCTATCGCGTCTGGGTTTCTCGCCAGTTCACCCTGCGCCTCGAAGAGAGATGGCATCGCGCCGAGGAGCTTCTCCCGGCAGGTCGTTGCGATCCGCCGCGCTTGTTCGCGCAAGCTATTTCTCGTATTCTAGAACGGTTCCGTTTCTCACTGCCGGTGGCGCTATGGTGCAACGGTTAGCACGTAGCCCTTTCAAGGCTAAAATACGGGTTCGATTCCCGTTAGCGCTACCAAAGATCGCTGACTGAATTCCTTCCTTTTTTGTTTATCATGGACCTGAACCATCGGGAGCCGTGATCCGCTTAGCACTCGCGGACCGTCGTTGTTACTGTATTCAAGGAGCACACTTGGGCTACGTCGAAAAGCATCTCATTCCGGGTGAATCCGTTCAGTATCAGACCAAGCTGCATTGGATTGTGATGCTCGGGCATGTTGCCATCGCCGCGGTTTTCGAGTTGTTCGCAATAGCATTTCTCGTCGTAGCGTTTTCCAAGCCGACAGGAGCCAAAGCTATGCCCTCGCGCGCCTTATATGTGGGGGCTCTTATTTGCTTCCTCATCGGAGCCACCCTCTTTTGCATCGGTCTGCTGAAGCGCAGTGTCACGGAGATGGCCGTCACCAACAAAAGAGTCATCGTAAAGACCGGCCTAGCGGAACGCCGTACCACGGAAATCCTTCTCTCCAGAATTGAGAGCGTCGTGGTCGACGAGCCGGCCATGGGAAGAATTCTGGGCTACGGAACGGTAATCGTGCGCGGCACCGGCGGCACGCCCGAGGTGTTCCAGAAAATCCAGAATCCTCTGAAGTTCAGAGAACAAGTCCAAAGCCAAATCGCAGGTGAACGCCAAGCAAATTGAACGCGCCGTTCCTCGAAAACAGCCAGTTTTGAACTTTGGTTCACGCCAGCGTAAACTGATACTTGCAATCAAACAGGGAGACACCAAATGGCGAATCTAATGCGCACATCCAACCCGGCGCTTAATGAGAAAGCCTTTAAGGGCCAGGTCGCTTTCGGCGAGGCGATGACATTGCAGGGCACCGTCAACAAGACGGGCTTTCTCCTGCTCTGCGTTGTGGCCACGGCAGCGTGGACCTGGGGCTTGTCGCATTCTCCAACGCCGGCGGCGGCTGTTCCGTGGATGATGGGCGGCGTTTTCGGCGGCTTCATCGTCGCGCTGGTTACGATCTTCAAGCCGAATTGGGCTCCGCTCACTGCGCCCGTCTACGCGCTCCTTGAAGGTTTGGCCTTGGGCGGCATCTCCGCGGTGTTCGAGCGCACCTACCCGGGCGTCGCGATTCAGGCCGTTGGCCTCACGTTCGGCACTCTTTTCGTGATGCTGCTCGCTTACAAGACCGGCATGATTCGTGCCACGCAGGGCTTCAAGCTCGGTGTGATTGCCGCCACGGGCGGTATCGCGCTCCTGTATCTCGTGGAGATGGTTCTTGGCGGCTTCTTCCACATTCAGGTTCCCGCGATCAACGGCAGCGGCGCCGTGGGAATCGGCTTCAGCCTCTTTGTGGTGGTCATCGCAGCGCTGAATTTGGTTCTCGATTTTGACATGATCGAAACCGGCGCACGGAATGGAGCGCCGAAATACATGGAGTGGTACGGCGCGTTCGGCCTCATGGTCACGCTCATCTGGCTTTATCTGGAGATCCTCCGCCTGCTAGCCAAAGCGCGTCGCAGATAAGCGAAACACTTGACGCGCGCCCAATCCATCATCGAAAAGCCGGTGCTCACAAACCGTTTTGTGGAAGCGCTTGGTTACGCGGCGGAGCTGCACCTCCACCAGCGCCGCAAGGGCAAAGGCCAGCCGTACGTGGGGCACTTGCTCGGTGTTGCGGCCATCGTCATTCAGCACGGCGGCGGTGAAGACGAAGCCATCGCCGCGCTTCTGCATGACGCCGTCGAAGACCAGGGCGGCCTTCCGCGCCTCGACGAAATCCGCGACAAATTCGGCGATTGCGTCGCGCGCATCGTCGATGGCTGCACGGATTCCTACGAAGTCTCCGGTAAAAAGGGCGAATGGAGCGAAAGAAAGCGCGCCTACATCGAAAAAGTCGCGCATGAGCCCGAAGATGTCCGGCTGGTTTCCGCCGCGGACAAACTGGCCAACGCCCGCGAAATTCTTTCGGACTATCGTGTGGAAGGCGATGCTGTCTTCCACCGCTTCTCAGGTCGCAAGGATGGCACGCTTTGGTACTACCGCACGCTCGTCAACGTATTTCGCAAGGCGGGCTCCAACGCACTCGTCGATGAACTCGACCGCGTTGTGTCGGAACTCGAATCCTTGGCACGCTAGCAGCTATTGAAAAAGGCAGGACTGTCATTCTGAGGGCATCCGACAAGGATGTCCGAAGAATCTCAGCTTCAGCTGTTTCGCATACTTTTTGTTCGGAAAGTGGTGTTCGGCTAAAATGTCAGCCGCAGGTTTGCTGAAACGCTCCGCGGCTCTCCCAAGGCGGTCCCGGAAAACAAACTGGCAAAATTAATCACGTTGAGCCGGTCGGCCAGATTCACTACTTGAATCTGCAGCGCAGCGCTCCTCGATTCTTTGTGATAGATCTCTGCTCCTACCGCGAGGTCGAGGGAAAAATTCGGACGCACACGCCCGCGAATTAAATCGACGCGATCCAAAATCTGCTGCCCAAACGCGGCTAGCAGGTCACTGACGTTTGCGTTCCCAATATCCGCAGGCAAACCGCTGCCGTATCGCGCGCCCATCGCCAGCCACGCATGCCGCGGAGCCTGGAAACGCAGTCGCGCGTGCAGCGAATTTCGCTGATCTTGCGTCACCGCGAATTTGCTGGTATAGGTAAGCGAGTTGGCGGCGTCACTTCCAAGGAATAACCCGCCGGTGATTGGCCCTTGCCCGTAGCCGGCCTGGTTGGCGTAGCTCAAGTAGCCGGAGAAGCGCCCCCATTGGGGAACTTCCATGCGGATTTCTTCTCCGAAGATTCGTGCCTTCGTGAAGGCGATCGGAAAACTTACTCCTGTATCCAGCAGGACGTCGTCATCGGAATATTGCCGAAAATCACGCCAGAAAATGTTGGCATCCAGCCGCAGTTTCCCGAAGAAGGCTTTGGTCACTCCGCTCTCATAGAAATTTCCGCGTCCCGGCCTTACCGGCAATCGCAATACCGAAGAGCTGGTGGCATCGAGCAGCGGCGAGCTCGCGAGAAGGAGATTCTCGACAGCGGGCGTTTGGAAGACACGATCGTAAGAAACATGAAGCAGCAAGTTGAGCGCCGGAACGTATCTAGATAGACCGATTCTCGGACTCCACGCCGATTCGTGCACGATGAACCAATAATGATCGAATCTCAGCCCCGCGCTGATGTTCCACTGGCCCAAACGGATCTGGTCCTGAACGTATAGCGAAGGTTCCACATCCCATTTCTGCTGGTACGGAAACTGAAAATTTAGCTGCGTCCCAGGATCAAATTGAGCCGAATCGGTGATCGCGTATTGCAGGGCCTCATGTACCGGACTGAAAATAGTGTCCACTCCCGTTTTCCAATCGTGGTGTCCGCGATGCCCGGCGACGTCGGCTCGCGCATATCCTTCGCGGTAGCCGCGATCTTGCGAAACGATCACGGGTGTTGCGAACGAGTTCGATGTCAGCAACGCGCTCGAATCCCGCATGCTTCCCGAAAAGCTCAAAAACAAGTCAGACGAAATCGTGTGCTGGAAGAAAAGTTGTCCACTCGTCTCCAAATTCCGGATATCCTGCCGCTGGCCGGCCTGCTGCTGGACGAGTTCGTTGGGCACGAGAAAGCGGACCGCATTGCGCGTCACGCTCACCCGTAAGCGATCGCTCGTTGAAAAATCCCGTTCATAGGAAGCCGCGAATCCCGCGGCATTTCCCCGGTTCGTATAATTCGCCAGCACGGGAGGATCGAGGTAGCGCTCGGTGTGAAATCCCTCTCCACTTGCCGAAAACCGGTTGGCCCCTTGCGCGTACGAGATTCCCGCCGCGCCGTTCAGCGTGGATAAACTTCCGCCGCCCGCGTCCAGCCGTCCGTGCCATCCTGCTGGGATATGTTTCTTGGTGGTGACTTCAACAATGCCGCCGAGTTTTCGTCCATATTCGGCAGGAAAACTTGCGGTCAACACACGCAACGACTCCACGTCGCCCGCGTCAAACGACGGCGCAAATGCCGGCGAGCGATTCTGCGTCAGCGGCAGCCCGTCTACCACGAATTGCACGTCGTACTCCGAGCCGCGTGGATGAAGCACGCCGTTGGCCTCGTACACCCATCCGGGTTGTTCGGCCACCAGATCCAGCAGCTCGCGTCCCGGCTGCGCAGCATCATGCTCTTCGATTGCCTGCCGCCCGATGGAGTACAGCGATCCGGTTGAATAGGGATCCACGAGCGTCGCCGAATCATTCACTTGCACCTGTGTCGTCACCGGCGCGACGCCCAGCGTCACGGCCACGCGCACCGGCACTTCGGAACGAATTTCAACTAAATCGCTCCACGGAGCGAATCCTTCCGCCCGCAAACTCAGCCGGTAAACTCCAAATGGGAGATCCTGCGCAACGTAGTGCCCTTCCGGCCCGGCAACAAACGATCGCCGAACTCCGTTGGCCTCGCTGACAAGTTCGCCGGTCGGCGACACCGCGGCCCCGCGCGGGTCATGCACTTCAAGCCGCAGTTCGCCCCGCACACGTTGCGCGCGCGCGCTCGCCTCGCACAAAAGGAGGAGTGCGAGGAGGCCAATAAACCGTGCTGTTCTTATCGCAAGCATCTTTGTTTTCTGACCCGAACGAGAACAATAACTCCTGCTTCGCTCCATCCCTCACGATTTAAGACGTATCGCTCCGCAGCGTGAGGCATCTTTTTACGTTAGCATGAGCCCCGCTTTTCACCTCAACTCCACTCCATTCGCGAGGGCAAAATAGCAACACATGCTCACCATCATTTCTCGAACCATTTCGCATCTTGAGGTTCTGAAAATCTGGTTCCTTGCCATTTTCTTTCGCTAGAAAGTCGTCAAAGTCTGATGCGAAGATAGAGATTGGTCTCCCGGCAATCGAGCGAAACCAAAGAAACCAGAAACTCCAATGCCCCAACGAGCTCGAAGAAATCAAGAGCGACAACTGACAAACACGGGCGAGGTCTCCGTTATATCCTCGGCGGCCGCGACTGGTTCGCGCGTCATTCCGTCGGAGGAAGTTGATCGCGCGTTCGGGATGCCCGTGGGCAAACTTCGCAAGCGCGCCGGTATCGAATCGCTCGCTTACGTTGCCGAAAACGAAAACGAGCTGGCACTTGCCGCGAAAGCCGCGCAGGAAGCGCTACGCGCGGCCTCCTGCGAACCGCAACTGCTGGATTGGATCGTCGCGACCAGCGAAACGCATCACGATTATCCTTCGCTTTCAGCGCAGCTACATTCCCGGTTGCTGGTCCGTGAAAATTGTGGCGCGCTGGATACCGGCGGCGCTTGCCTCGGATTGCTAAATGCGCTCGCCGTCGCGCAATCGCTGATCGGATCGGGGCAGGCGCAGGCTGTTGCGGTGGTCACCGCCGACGTGCACAGCCGAACGCTCACTCCAGAGCGCGTCGCCGGCGAATTCGGCGGACTATTCGGGGACGGCGCCAGCGCTTTTATTTTACGAAGCGCCGCTCATAACGATTCTAACAACGCCTATCGCCTTGGTGAATTTCTCTTCGGTTGCGCGGGCCAGTACGCCGCGGCCATCCAGGTCAGCGATACAAAGGACGGCGCCCTCGAGGTGCAGTTCGACGGAGAAGCACTTTCCCGCGCGGCGATTACGCGCATGGAGAAAGTTCTTACTTCCGTTGAGCTGCGGAGCGGCATCCCGCGCGGCTCCGTCGGAGGATTTGCGACGCACCAGCCGAATCCCCGCCTCGTGGCCCTGCTCGCGAAGCAGTGCGGTGTTTCCCCCAGCAAGTTTCCGCCGATCGCGCGAGTTTCCGGGAACCTTGGCTCATCCACCTGCGGCGCGGCGCTTCATCAAGCTTTGCAGATTGCTGAGAAGCAATCGCGCGATGGTCGTCGGCCGATCTTTCTAGCCTCGCTCGGCCCTGGCCTTCTCTTCGGCGGTGGCTGGTTGACTCCTTACGATTAAAACGCCAGTCCTACTTGCGATCGGGGAAGAAGCCAAAGGCCGACACGCAAGACAAGCATCAAGGTCCGGGCCGCATCCGAGCCGTGAAACTCGTGTCCACTGCGGGCACCGGCCAGCTCGGATCACTGATCGCATTGCGGCACAGCGAAACAATCGCGTTGTCGAATTGTGATGGATCCACGGCGCCATTCAGCGCTTCCGCATAAACGGTGTAGCTATGTCCCACAGTCAAGCCATCAATCTCGTACGTGCCGTCAAATTGTGCGGGGCCCGGAGCCGTGCAACTCCATCCGCCGGGCGTTGCCCCTACTACCGCCCCGCTAGCTGCATCCACGGCTACTGCCTGCGCGCCGAAAATGCCCGTTACGCCCGGAGGCGAAGCCGGAAGCGCCAGCGGATTCACCGAAAATTCGCCCGCTGATCGATCCTTGGCGTAGTGCATCCCCCCGGGATCGAGACAGAGAACGCGCAATCCAGTCCCGTCATCATCGCCCAGCGGCGCATCGGGCTGCTGTAATGTCGGCCGGGCTCCGCAATTTATTTCAATCCGAGCGATTTGAATACTAGGTACGCGACTCCGCAAGCATTGGCCAGCGAAGGGGAAAAGGAATGGGGGTTAGGGATTAGGGAACAGTTGTGCGGCAACTCTCATAAAGAAACCGTCTTGAATCAGTATGTTGTCACAGACTGGGGATGAACGATTTCGGCGTATTTCGGGATGCACGACTCTTGCGAGTGAACCGCTTTGGTGCGATTTCGTTCTGATTTGGAACCGAAGAGGCGCAGCGCCGTTTCAAATCGGGATTGCGCGAGTGCAAATTCCAGCGTTGACTTCCTTCGCCTACGCTTCAATAATCCGCGCATGCCTCGCCCCGATGCCGTACGCCGCGTCAAGAGCTACTCTGCCGCCGACGGCTACGTCTATCAGTATTATTTCTTCGAAGGAAACCGTGCGCAGCGTGGCAGCAGTCCCGGCGGCGAATTTGCATACGTGGTCACCGCCGACCGGCACACGGCGTTCCCCTTCAAGATTTTCGTCATGCAATCCGCGCTGGACGCCTGGGCAAAGCAGAACGGCCGACCGCTTTCGAGCAGCGAGGAATACGCCGTCGCCAAGATGCGCCTCTTTCAGGCTTTCGATGAGGGAGCCGTCCAGGCTCCGGTGGCGGGCCAGCCAGCCCGGGAAGTGATTGTCGACGAATCCAACCTGGAAGAGCTGCTCGGGCGGCTGGGGATCTAACCTGGAGTATTTCGATGTCTGGAACGGCCATTCCGCAGTGAACCTCTTTTCAGGCGGCGGCGTCTGGCTAGTTGCAGGCAGAGGACGGGCGTTCGAATCTCGCTCAGGATGGCAAATGCAGGAGCTGGCTCTGGTGCAACCGGGTCGCGTAACCGACCGCCTTGCGGCCGCAAATGACAACGATGGCCTGTCGGTCGCACATGACAAGGAGGAGGAGCTGGCGCACGAGGCAGCCCAGGCTGACACGAGGCGCGAGTTCGAAGAGCGCCTTGCCGAGTGCGGCCCCCTTGCTTATCGCGTGGCTCGCGGCGTCTTGCGCAATACCGCCGACGCGGAAGACGTAGCTCAGGAAGCCCTGTTGCGTGCCTACCGCCGGTTCGACCGGCTTCGCGACCGCAACCGCTTTCGAGCGTGGATCGTGCGAATCGCGTTTCGTTTGGCGCTGGACCGTTTGCGATCTAGGAAGCGCCGCGAACTGCGCGACACGCTTTGGTCCCAGCCCGAGCACCAGCCGCCTGCAGCGACCGCCGAAGACCTCGCGGCTTCGAACGAATTCGAGGCGCGCCTTGAGAACGCCCTTTCGGAATTGCCGGAGAAATTACGCCTGGTTCTTTTGCTTGCCGTCATGGAGGGACACACCATCGATGAAATTGGCGTGATGCTGGGCATTTCCACGGGCACGGTGAAGTCCAGAATTTTTTATGCGCGAAAGCAGTTAGCGGAGAAGTTGCGATGCTATGCGAACACTATAAAGAAGCGTTGATCGAAGCCGCGGCGAGCGACGTCCCAGCACCCGGCGATCTGCGCGCGCACCTCGCTGGCTGCGATAATTGCCGCGCTGAATTCGAGCAGGAAAAGGCCTTCTTTGCCTCGATCGATGCCGGCCTGCGCGTGACGGCGAATGCCGAAATGCCTGTTTCTCTTTTGCCACGCGTCCGCGCCCGCTTGGACGAAGCACAAGCCGTGCCCAACCGGTCTTGGGTCACCAACTGGCTAGTCTTGGCGAGCGCTACGGCAGTCATCGCGGCATTCTTCGTCGCGCGCGCCGTGTGGCGCTCGGTTGTGCCACGAAATTCTCAGACCAACTACGCGCGAAAAAGTCCGTCGGCTCCGGTGGTTCTCCCCGCACATGAAGCCATGCAAGCTCCCGAGAGGTCCGGGAAAAGCGACTTGCTTCCGTCCCCCCACGGCTTTGACTCCAAGAACCCCCAGCAACATGGGGCGCAGTCCGCCCGAGATGCGTTGCCGGAAGTGCTGGTCCCCAGGGATCAGGAAGTCTTACTCGCGGAGTACGCCGAGCAGTGGCGCGCTCACAAGCGCCCTCTGCTTCTAGCTCAGGAGTTCGACGCTACAATTTTGGCGCCTTTGCAAGTTGCTCCGATCCAAATTGACGAGCTTGACGTCAAGCTCTTAGCGGAAGAGAAGTTGCAATGATTTCCGCGAACGGTCTTAAATCGCAGAATGGTTTGAATCATCCAGGAGGAATGTAATGAAGAAATTGTTCTATTTGATTCTGCTCGGCTCACTCTGCCAACCAGTGGCCCAGCTGTGCGCTCAGGAAAAGCCCAAGACCGAGGAGCGCGCTAAAACCCCGATCCCCGTCAAAGTGCAAATTACCTTTACCGAGTATGACGGCGACAAGAAGATTTCCAGCATGCCGTATACTTTCACGGTGATTACCGATGAAAAGGGGGGCGGCAATTACTCAACGAGGCTTCGGACGGGCATCCGCGTTCCCATCGAGACGGAAGGCAAGGACCAGAAGACTACCTACATGGATATCGGCACTAACATCGACTGTGGTATCAAAACCGAAGACGAAGGCCGCTTTCATCTTTATTTGATTTTCGACCGGTCCGCACTCTACCCCAACAAATCCACCGAGGGTGAGAGACTCGTGGCCAACCCGGGTGGCCAGCCAGTGGTTCGCCAATTTAGAACTGACGAAAACCTGATTTTGAAGGATGGACAAACTTCGGAGAATCTCTTGTCCACCGATCCACTGAATGGACACACATTTCGCGTCTCCGTCACGATTAACATCCAAAAGTAAGGCAGGATTCCGCTCAAGTCTTGACAAGAATTGCGGCGAGCGCCGATTTCAAATCCACATGCAAAAACCGGTAACCCAGCTTTTCCAACGCTTGCGGCTGGACGCGCTGGCTGGATAACAGCAGCGCGTCCGCCATTTCCCCCAGCGCCAGCCGCAGCGCAAACGCTGGGGCAGGGAAGATCGCAGGGCGGTGCATGGCCTTTGCAAACAGCTTTGTGAATTCCGCGTTTTGCAGTGGTTGCGGCGACACCACATTGATGGCGCCCCTCACCGTGGCGGTGTTCACTGCGCCTCTTGGCGAGGCGCCTTCGATAGCGAATCGCAAGATCGCGACGACATCTTCGAGCGTCACCCACGACATCCACTGCCGCCCAGAACCCAGGTTTCCCCCGGCGCCAAACTTGAATGGCAGCATCATCTTGGGCAGCGCGCCGCCTTCGCGCGCCAAAATAATCCCAAATCGAGCAAGCACTACGCGGATTCCCAGCGCCTCGGCTTTCAGCGCTTCTGCTTCCCACTCCTGCGCTACACGCGCCAGGAAATCCGTTCCCGGCTGACTCTCTTCGGTCAGCGTTTCGTCGCCGCGGTCGCCGTAGATTCCAATCGCAGACGCCGACACCAGCACGCTTGGCCGCACACTCATTCTCGCGAGCGCGCCCACCAATGTGCGGGTCGTATCTATTCGGCTGGAGCGCAGTAGCGCTTTCCGTTCCGCGGTCCACCGCCCGTCTGCGATCGATGCGCCGGCCAGGTTTACCACCGCATCGGCGCCAACGCCCGCGCCGCCCAATTCTCCGGTTACCAGATTCCAAGCCACAGCGAAGCCTTCTTTCGCGCCCTCGCTCGCCGCACTCTGCGGCCGAACCAACCGGCACACGGTATGGCCTGCCGATGCCAAAGCGGGTGTCAGCGCCGTGCCAATCAGCCCCGATGAACCCGTCACCAGAATCTTCATGCAACTCCTCTTCGCTCTTCTTTGTCTGCCGCTGGCAAAGTACCAGCCATTTGCACGCTACCCATCCCACACCTCGCGGTCAAGCGGTTGAATTTTTCAAATACTACTTTTCGTACGGAACGCTTGAATCTTTCGTTGAGTGACGCGGATCGAGCGCAGCAGTGTTCCTGGACCGCACAAGCCAAAGCCCAACCTACTAGCCCCCTTACGCACCGCGGGTTACAATTCCCCTGTGCCACCTGTCTCACAATCGATTCGCGTGACCGTCCTCTTTTTCGGCCGCCTCAAGGACGTCGCCGGCCATGCCGCGGATTCCGCCGAGGTCGCAGATGCCGCGACGATCGAGCAACTCTTCGCTCTCTACATGGCGCGCTATCCTGAACTCGCAAAATACCGCTCGTCGGTGGTTGCCTCGCGCAATCAGGAATTTGCCGCCTGGGATACGCCTCTTCGTTCCGGCGACGAGGTTGCGTTTCTCCCGCCCGTGAGCGGCGGCTGACGCATCCACATGGCGACACTCCCTCACGATGACGTCTACCAGCTGATACGGGAGCCCATCGATGTGGCCGCGCTGGCCCGCCTCGTCCGTGCCCCCGAAGACGGCGCCGTCGTCACCTTCGACGGCTTCGTCCGCAATCAATCCCACAACCGCGCGACTCTCTATCTGGACTATGAAGCCTATGAGTCCATGGCCCTCGCCAAGATGCGCGAAATCGGCATTCAGATTCACGGAAAATACCGCGTCCATCGTGTTGCGATGGTTCACCGGCTCGGGCGCCTCGAGATCGGCGAAACCAGCGTATTTATCGCGGTCAGCGCGCCGCACCGCGCCGCTGCTTTTGACGCCTGCCGTTTTGCCATCGATACCCTGAAGCGGACCGTGCCCATCTGGAAGAAGGAGTATTTCGAAGACGGCGCGGTGTGGGCCGATGGTGAACTCCCTCCGGCACCCGCGGCGACACCACGCGCGAAACCTGCATCCTAACCCCCAATGCCGATGACACCCTTTCGTCCGCAATCCACTATGTCCTTCGCTGTTTCAGTGCTGCTCCTCGCTGGGGTGGCGTTCGGCCAGGACAAGCCCGACCGTCCTCCCTGGGCGCAGAAGCCCAAGTCCACGGCGAGTGGCAACTCAACTTCCAAGCCGAGCACCACTTCCACGTCTACGACTCCTCCCTCCTCGGCTCCGGACGGCGAGCCTGGAAAAACCGTCCAACCCACGCCAGCGGCTTCGAAGGACGAACCTCAGGATGCCGCGGCCCAGCGTGGCCGAATCCGCGTCAACGTAAACCTGGTCAGTGTGCTCGTCAGCGTGCTCGACGAAAAGAACCGCCCGGCGCCGGACCTACCCAAGGAAGCTTTCCAACTTTTTGAGGAAGGCGTTGAGCAAAAGATCGACAGATTCGAGCCGGAAACTTCGCAGCCGCTGGACCTGGCGATTATGATCGACTCCAGCATGAGCGCCCACAAGGAAATCAGCTTCGAGCAGGAAGCCGCTGCCCACTTTATTCGGCAGGTTTTGCGCCCGCGTGACCGGCTTGCCGTTTTTGCCTTCGATGAAAACGTGACGCAGGTTGCATCGTTTTCAGATAATGTCGCGGAGCTGCAAGCGGCGGTTCGCAGGATTCCGCCCGGCGCCGGCACTTCGATTTACGACGCCGTGCTTCTCGGTTCACGTGTGCTCGGGCGCCGCGGGGATGAGCGCCGCCGCGTCATCATCCTGGTGACCGACGCGGGTGAAACCACCAGCCGTGCCGATTTCGACGCGGCTCGCAAGGAGGCCGTCCTCTCCAACGTTCTCCTTTACACCATCGTCATTCGCCCGGTGAAAAACGAGAGTGGCCGCAACACCGCCGGTGAGCACGCCCTGGAAACCATGACCGATACCACGGGCGGCGCCATGTTCTATCCCGACACGCCACAGGAGCTGGGGGCCATCTTCGATCGCATCGACCGCGAACTCCGCACTCAATACCTTCTCGCCTACTATCCCACTCCGCGCGGCCCGGCGAATACCTACCGCTCCATCGTGGTCACGGTTACGCCCGCTGATTACCAGGTCCGCCACCGGAGGTCCTACCTCACCGGGCCCCAATGATTCTCGGCTCATGTAGCGGCGAACTTAGGGCACTATCTACCTGGCGCTTGCACTGAAAGGGGCATCAAACTTTTTTGGTTGGAAGGAAAAACCGCGATCTCCGGCGTATAGTTTCTGCGGGACTAAGGTTTTCAGTGGTTGCGACGATGCTAGTGGTGGTATGCGGACTTTCTGGGGAGTCTAGGTGATGAGCAAGGGCCTGGGATTTTTGAGATTCGCGGTTCCCAAGAGATGTATTTTGAGGTCAGATTTTCCCGCTCTTAGGATGTCTATCGTTTCCGCTGCTCTGTTGTTTCCTTCGTTGGTCTACGGAGGCACGCATTACTACCGCCACGTTTATTTCGATAACAGTCTCACTTCAGACATCTACTTCTACAGTTCGGCAAGCGCTTCGGCACCCAGCACCTTGGGACAGAGAAACTCGAGATTGCCGGTGGAGACAAAGATTTTTATCACGCCACCGAATGCCCTTCGCCTTGAATGGGAATCCCAGGTGGGCGGAGGCTGGCAGGCGGAAGTACAGTCCGTGAACTTCCGCAACCGTTTTCCGGAGTATCTAGGAGCCAATCTATACTTCTGGTGTTTTGCACCGCAAGCTATCGCAGCAGCCGATCTTCCGCTGATCACGTTATCCAACACCCATCAGGGTCTGCAGGTTGCAGAGTTTCCTGGGAGTTTTACCGAGTCACTGCCATTGTCGAAGTTTTCCGGCGACTTACCGGCGGGGCGGTGGGTCCAGATTCGAATTCCGCTCTCGGAGTTTCGCAGCGGGTCGATCTATGAGTTTCAGCCAAAGTATTTGCAAAACATCATTTTCCATCAGGGACGGGCCGACAGGTCGCGCCACACCCTCATCCTCGACGAATTCCGCATAGATGACGATAGATCGGTAGCAGGCGCGCCGGAGCCTATGAACTCGCTGCCTCCTCCTCAAGACGTACGAGCCTTGGGTTATGACCGGCACGTCGAGATTCGGTGGGACGAAGTAAAGGATGCCGGCCTAGCTCGCTACGTGATCTATCGCTCGCTTGATGGCAAAAACTTCGAGCCAGTGGGGATTCAGGTTCCGGGAACGCATCGCTATGAAGACTTCCTCGGAAAAGCCGGAATCACGGCCCATTACCGAGTGGTGAGCTCGGATCGCAATAATCAGCAGTCGCCGCCTTCGAACACGGCAAGCGCATTCACTCGCGAGTTTGCCGATGATGAATTGCTCACGATGCTGCAAGAAACCTGCTTCCACTACTACTGGGAAGGCGCAGACCCGGACTCCGGCATGGCCCGTGAAAATATCCCCGGTGATGACCGGATTATCGCAACAGGCGCGAGCGGCTTTGGCATCAGCGCTCTGATTGTGGGTGTACAGCGCGGATTCATTACGCGACAGGAGGGCGTGGAACGACTCACAAAAATTGTGGGGTTTCTGGAACGCGCAGATCGCTATCACGGCGTCTGGTCGCACTACATGAACGGCGGCACGGGGAAGACCATGCCGGTCTTCGGGATGTTCGACGACGGTGGCGATTTGGTGGAAACATCGTTCCTGATGCAAGGACTGCTCGCGGCGCGACAATACTTCCACGGTACGAGTGCGGACGAGGTTTCTCTCTACCGCCGGATCACGCATTTGTGGGAGACGGTCGAGTGGGATTGGTACCGCGAGAATCCGAAGAGTGACTTTTTGTATTGGCATTGGTCCCCGCGCTGGGCCTGGCGCATTCACCACACGCTGATCGGATTCAACGAGGTGATGATCACCTATTTGCTCGCCATGTCGTCTACAACGCACGGTGTCCCGGCAGAAATGTATTATTCCGGGTGGGCCAATCAATCGCAGACAGGGTTAAATTATCGTGCGGGCTGGTCGGGCACGAAAGACGGGGATCACTATGCAAATGGGCACAGCTATTACGGCACCAAGCTCGACGTCGGCGTCGGGACGGGCGGCCCGCTTTTCTTCACGCATTACTCCTACATTGGATTTGACCCGCACAGCTTGCACGATCGCTATACATCTTCCTATTTCGAAAACAACAGGAACATTGCGCTCATTAATCGCGCCTACTCGATTGCCAATCCCAAGCACTTCGAAGGCTACGGGCCTAACGCCTGGGGCTTGACGGCGAGCGATGGTCCCTGGGGCTACGTCGCACACGCGCCAGACAACAACAACGATTTCGGCACGCTAACTCCCACCGGAGCGCTCGCTTCCTTCCCATACACTCCAGAAGCGTCGATGGAGACCTTCAAACATTATTACCGCGACTTGGGCAGTCAGTTGTGGGACGTTTACGGTCCCCGCGATGCCTTCAATCCCGGCCAGGATTGGGTTTCGCCTATCTACATGGGATTGAACCAGGCGCCGATTACAGTCATGATCGAAAACTATCGGAGCGGCTTGGTCTGGAAGAACTTCATGGCGAATCCCGAGATCGGTGAAATGCTTCGAAAACTAGAAGCGGTAACCGAGCGCGGCATGGTCGCTCACTAACCAAACACGTTGTTAGCCACACGAGGAACCTGTTCCGTGTCCAAGAACTATCTCGAAGCCGCCGCTGAAATTGCGCAGGAGGCGGGCAAAATCCTAATCGAAGAATTATCGCGTCCGCTCGACATTCGCTACAAAGGAGACGAAGTAGATCTCGTCACGCAGGCTGATAAGCGATCGGAACGCTTCATCGTCGAACGCCTGACCAAATACTTTCCGGACCATGCCGTCGCAGCTGAAGAGGGAACGGGGCATGAGAGCTCTTCGGCTTCGGAATTCCGCTGGCACGTTGACCCGCTTGACGGCACCACCAATTATGCGCACGGCTATCCCTGTTTCAGCGTTTCCATTGCGCTCGCACAACGGGACACGCTCCTTGCCGCGGTCGTTTTCAATCCTTTTTACAACGAACTTTTCACAGCCGCCCGGGGCGAAGGAGCGGCGTTTAACGGCAAGAAAATTCACGTTTCCAGGGTCGACACGCTTTCGACCAGCCTCCTGTGCACCGGTTTTCCCGTGCGAAACCGCAAAGCCAGCGCCAATCTTCAATACTACGGCGACTTCACGCAACGCTCTCACGGCGTTCGCCGGGACGGCTCCGCCGCGCTCGATCTTGCCTCTGTCGCGGCCGGCCGTTTTGACGGCTTCTGGGAATTCGGACTTGCGACATGGGATACTGCAGCAGGCGTCCTGCTCGTGGAAGAAACCGGTGGCAAAGTCACGGATTTCGCCGGCAATCCTTACCAGCTTGGCGGCCCCGTCATTCTCGCCACAAACGGGCTGATCCACGAAGAGATGCGCGCACTAGCGCTGGAGATTTCCCGCCAGCACCCGCCAAGCGTTTGAGCTGGTTCCCGTTTGGGCACTAATCTCATCCTTATCCTGGGCTTATAACTTCCTTATGTTCGAAACGCTAGCATTCTGAGGCAACGAAGCAGCGCTCTGCACCTGCCAAAGATGCCATCTGATCCACCAACAATCCGTTGCCATGTAACGATCTCCTGAGGAGAGAGAAATGCGCGCGTTCAATCACAATGGAAAATCATTCCGGCTGTTTCATCCATTTGCTCCGCGTCGTAGAATGTCGACCGTGACGAAAAGCAAAACCAAGAGGCCCGCCAATCCCCGAACTCACGCTCGGCCGAACGGGCGATCAACCCAAGACGGCGACCGTTTTGTGGAGGCCGCTGCTCGCTTGACGGAGATTGCAAAGGGCTTCTACGCACGCGGCTGGGTGCTGGGCACGAGCGGAAACTTCAGCGCGGTGATTTCGCGTGAGCCGCTGCGGCTGGCGATCACTTCAACAGGGTTGGATAAGGCGAGCCTTACACCGGCGCAGTTTCTGGAAATGGACGAGGCGGCCAACGTCGTGCGCGGCGATGGCCGCCCTTCGGCGGAGGCATTGCTGCATCTCGCGATCGCGCGAGGTGTGGATGCCGGCGCGATCTTGCACACGCATTCTGTTTGGAGCACGATCCTTTCGGGCTCGCATGCCGCAGATGGCGGTATCGCCTTGGAAGGATTTGAAATGCTCAAAGGGCTCGAAGGCGTCCGAACGCACAAGCACCGCGAGTGGCTGCCCATTCTGGAGAATTCGCAGGACATGATCGAGCTGGGGGAGCGGGTTTCAAAAACGCTGCGCGAAAGTCCCGGCATCCACGGTTTCCTTCTGAAGGGGCATGGGCTTTATACTTGGGGCGCGGGCTTGCAGGAAGCCAAGCGCCATGTTGAAATTCTGGAGTTCCTGATGGAAGTGCTGGTTCGCTCCGGCGCTGCACAACGTGTCTGATTTCCGAGCCGGCAGGCTTAGGAGTTGATTGCCGTGGCTGTCCTTCGAATCCCCGATGAAAACCGTTCGCTCCGCGAACACGGCGAAGTGCGCGATTACCTCGCTGGGATTGGCATTGACTATGAACGATGGGAATCTCCGGCGAACCTGCCTTTGGATGCTTCTGCGGAGCAAGTCCTGAGCGCCTACAGCGAGCAAGTCGAAGAACTCAAGCGAGAGGGTGGCTACGTCACCGCAGATGTGATCGACGTCAACGCGGACACTCCTGGGCTGGACGCGATGCTTGCCAGATTCAACATAGAACATACGCACGACGAGGACGAAGTCCGCTACATCGTCGCCGGGCGCGGGCTGTTCCATATCCATCCGCAGCAAGGCCCGGTCGTTGCAATCGAGGTGGAAGCCGGCGACTTGATTCGCGTTCCGCGCGGGACGCTCCATTGGTTCGATCTCTGCGGAGACCGCCGCATACGCGCCATCCGTTTGTTCCAGGACAAGGCTGGCTGGACGCCGCACTACACCAGCAGCGGGGTGGACCGGAATTACGAGCCAGTTTGCCTGGGTCCCAGATACATTCCGCCGCAAACGGCTGCGAAGTAGCCGGCGTGCCGCTGATCGACGAATCCCAAATCCGCATCATTCTTCTGGACATCGAGGGCACGACCACACCTGTCACCTTTGTTTATCAAACACTTTTCCCTTACGCGAGCCGTAAGGTGGAATCGTATCTTCGGGAACACGACCATGATCCTGAAATTCAGTCTTTGATTCAGGAGCTACGCGGACAGCACGAGGCCGATGAACGCAATGGCCTTGAGCCGCCGGCCTGGCAGGACCATCCAGAAGAAGCACGGCTGCGTTCGAGCGTCGCCTACGGCCAATGGCTGATCGCCCGGGACAGCAAGTGCACGCCGCTCAAATCGCTCCAAGGAAAAATCTGGCAGCAGGGGTTCACGAGCGGCGAATTGCGCGGAGAAGTGTATCCGGATGTGCCCGTTGCTTTCGAGCGATGGCGTCGGCAGAAGAGAATAATTTGCATCTACTCATCCGGTAGCGTTCTCGCGCAGCAAAACCTGTTTCGCACAACCACGTCCGGTGATTTGACGTCGTACATCACCGCTTTCTTCGACACGCGAGTGGGAGCCAAGTCCGAGGTGGAGAGCTACAAGAAAATCGCTGCTTCGCTTTCGCATGCACCACAGCAATTCCTGTTCATTTCCGATGCCACGAAAGAAGTCGAGGCGGCGCGGTCGGCGGGAATGCAGGCTATCCTCTGCGAACGCGATCCGGAATCTGCTTCCTCTCGCCCCAAGAGTCCCACCATCCACAATTTCGATGGCCTGATTCCGGACTAACCTCTCATGTCGCGGAAGCGCGTGCTTACCAGGTTGTCGCCGAAGCCCTACTTCGCTCCCCATTCCGCGTACAACTTCGTAATCGCGGCTGCAATGGAAAAGTCCCAGACAAAAATGCCGACGTTCTTGAATTTTTCCGGAACAACGTAAAGATCAGCAGCCTCTGCCGCAGGCACTCCCGCTTTGTGCATTTTCTGCGCCTGGTCCTCAATGTCGTCGAAAAGCGCCCGGAAGACCGCAATTCCTTCCTGGCCACAGATAGGCCCATGTCCAGCCACAAAGACCGTGTCCTTGTCCCAGGACGCGAACGTCTTCAGAGTTTGTCTCCAGCCGGACACCGTGGCTTGCGGGTCGAAGCAAACTGGATACAATCCAGAAAAGAGCAGATCCCCTGTGTACACTACGTTCTGCTCCGGGACTCGCACGATGATGTCCGTCCCGGAATGTCCCGGATAGCTCTCGATCACCGCCGTCAATCCGCCCAAGTCCATTTTCATGGGTAACTTCGCCGGATCAATAGGATGATTCGGCAGCGCCAGCACGGTGCCGTTCACAATGTTGAACATGTTCGTTACCATGCCTAGATTTTCCTCGCGATGTTTTCGAGCCAGGTCCGTTTTGGCATCCTTGATCGCCCTTTCAAGCGGGGCCAGCGCGACCGCTTTCTCAGCTCCCTGCATTGCGCCATAGCTCTCCACGATGCGCTTCGCCGTATGCGCATGGGCCCACAGAGGAATCCCATTGCCGGCGTAAAACCCGTTTCCCATGGAATGATCGAAGTGGTAGTGGGTATCCAGCGCGCCCTTCACGGGAACCTGGCTGACCATCCGAAGTGCGTCCAGCTGGAAAGTGGCGCCCGCCGCACTGCCGAACCCTTCGATCATCAGCGCCCCATCCTTGCCCACCAGAAAGCCTCCGTTGCACAGGGTCTGGTAGCCCTTCGAGGGATCGGAAATTGTCGCGTACAGTCCTTCACCCACTTTTCTGACTGAGGCGAAACCTTTGTCCACAATTGGAGTTTGCGAAACGCGCGAGTCAACCGCCGGTTCGGCAGCCAGCGCCGACAAGGGAATCAGCTTCGCGGCGGCATAAAACGCTCCGAAACATGATGTCTTGGCGAGAAAGCTTCGTCGCGAAAGCGGCAGCAAATTAACCGCTTGGCGATCACCTTTTCTGACAGAGTCGAGCATGACTCCTCCAATCGAATTGAGTTACATTTGTCCTGACTCTCTTTGAAAGCCGATTATTCTAGCAGAGCCTTAAGCTTAATCCGATTTGTTGCATTTCGCCTGGATTTTCTGAAACATCAGTCCGCCCTTGGCCGTATGGAATACTATGGACCTCGAGACAGTCCGCCCCCGCCTGCCGGCGCTGACGTCGTTACGCTTTCTTGCAGCCTTTCACGTGGTTATCTTTCATTTCCAGGCCATGCAGGTTTTTCTCGGCCCTCCCTGGTTCCAGAAGCTTTCCTCCATTGGGTACGTCGGTGTCAGCTTCTTCTTTGTCCTTTCCGGTTTCATCCTTGTTTACACCTACGCGGGCCGGCCAATGATTCCAAAAGACTTCTGGCGTGCCCGTTTCGCACGGATTTACCCCGCTTACGCCTTCTCCCTCCTGGTGACTGCTCCCTTTTTTTTCTTTGCGGTCCTGACCATGAATATTCCGTTCTTCGCCTGGGCAAAAGCGCATTTGAAGTTCGTATCCGTACTGGTCGTGAGTCTTCTCCAGGCGTGGGTGCCTCCCGCGGCTCTTAGTTGGAACGCGGTTGCCTGGAGCCTATCTGTCGAAGCTTTCTTTTACCTCCTGTTCCCATTTCTGTTGCTGTTTTTTGTTCGCCGCTCGCCAGTGCAGTTGTTCCTGATCGCCGCCGCATCCTGGCTGACATCACTGGCTCTTTCGATCTCCTATGTGCTGCTGAATCCCGACCACCTCAGTGTCGTCAACTTCGACGTACTGGGTGCTTTCTGGCTGAACGCTCTGAAGTTCCACCCGCTCGCTCGCCTGCCTGAATTCCTGCTGGGAATGGCCTGTGGATGCTTGTTTCTGCGGTCCCGCCGGGAAAGCAAGCTTGCTCTGCCTCTCGTCGTTTCCGGAATGGCCGCGTTCGTCGTGGTCGTTTACTTCAGCGCCGTCATTCCGTATCCCATTCTGCATACGGCGTTGCTCGCGCCTGCCTTTGCGGCCATTGTTTATGCCCTCGCTCTGCGGCCGAACTGGGGCGCTATCCTGGAGAACCGCTTCTTTGTTCTTTGCGGCGATGCCAGCTACAGCCTCTATCTGCTCCACTCCATGATCGTTGGCATGTATTTTCATAACATGACCGGTCAATTGCGCTATCAGAGCCCGCTGGGCGTTCTCGTCTTCGTGATTCTCGCGGTGACAATTTCAGCTCTGGTGTACCGGTTTATCGAGGAGCCCGCCCGCCGCAAACTCAATCCCAGGCGTAAACCGCAGCTCGGCCGCGCGGAGACGCAACCGCCTCCCCAGCCAGTTCCTGCGTAATCTCCCCACACAACGAAGCTTGTCATTCACAACACGCAGGTCGTGATGTAATGGATATAGACAATCTACTTTCCGTACCATGGAATACGTCAGCGATAACTCTTTCCTGAGTTACTCGAGTCCATCGCTCCTTTAGGGAGGCGCGTCAACATGATCAAAACTAGGGGTACGGTGGCATTGGCAATCGGGCTGTTTCTTGCCCCATCCTGGCAAGCCCAGGAGAACTGGCGGAATGACTGCATTCGGCGGTGTGTCACTCAGCCAACGCAAGGAGATCCGGAAGTGCAGAGGCAGGAAATCGTCAGCCTCGAAAGAGAAGCTGGGCGCGCCATCCAATTGGGCAGCAGTACTTTCTTTCATCGCGTTTACAGTGATGACTTCACTGGTGCGCTTTCGCATGGGCAGCTAATCAACAAGGACCAATGGATTGCGACGGTCGAGTCTCACGTTGTCCAGCGTGAATCGTTTGTCGTCTCGGATATCAAGGTCCGGATTTTTCAGGAGACCGCAGTCGCCACTAGCCTATGGTCGACACGCTTCATTCTCAAAGGCCAGCACCTCAGCACCCAATTCCGCGCGATACATGTTTATGTCAACACGCCCTATGGCTGGCATGTGGTCTCTGGCCAGACAACCAACCTGCCTCCGGACGTGCAGCAGGTGCTGTAGCGCAGAGTGGATTCCAGCGCCTGCGTCGCGTTGACGCCTCCTGAAGCCGATGTTACGCTCGCCGTTCGCTTTCAAACGCATGCGCGCCGTCGACCTGATCCGCAAAAAACGCGATTCCGGGGAACTCTCCCGCGAAGAGATCAATTTTCTGGTTTCCGGTTACACACGCGGCGACATACCTGATTATCAGATGGCCGCCTGGCTGATGGCGGTGTGGATCCGCGGCATGAACCGCGCCGAGCTTGCGGCGCTCACCGAAGTCATGCTGCACTCCGGAGAAGTCCTCAACCATTCCGAAATTCCAGGCAAGAAAGTGGACAAGCACTCCACCGGGGGAATTGGCGACAAGACTTCTCTAGTTCTAGCTCCCGTCGTGGCGGCTGGCGGCCTTACGGTTCCCATGATCAGCGGCCGCGGCCTCGGCCATACTGGGGGCACCCTCGACAAGCTGGAAGCGATTCCCGGCTTCAACGTAAACCTGTCGCTCGCTGAGTTTCGCCGCGTTCTCCGCCAATGTGGCATGGGCCTGATTGGGCAGACCGCGGAAATCGCTCCCGCGGACAAGAAAATTTACGCGCTCCGCGACGTTACTTCGACGGTGGAGAATATCGGCCTGATCTGCGCTTCCATCATGAGCAAGAAACTTGCCGAAGGCATTGACGCGCTCGTCCTGGACGTCAAGACCGGCTCCGGCGCGTTTATGAAAAAAGAGGAAGATTCGATTCGCCTCGCGGAAGTCATGGTTGAAACCGGCCAGCGCATGGGAAAGAAAGTTGTCGCCGTGATCACCGGAATGGACCAGCCGCTGGGCCGCATGGCCGGTCATTCGAATGAAGTCGGCGAGTCCATCGAAGTCCTCAGAGGCCGCGGCCCCGCCGATCTCCGCGACTTGAGCCTCGATCTCTCCGCGTGGATGTTTTATCTCGGCGAGAGAACAAAGACTGTCGAAGAAGGCCGCCGCCTCGCCGAGACCATGATCGCCACCGGCCAGGCGCTCGAGAAATTCCGCCAGGGGATTCGCCTGCAAGGGGGCGACGAACGCGTCATCGACGAGCCGGAACGCCTTCCCATCGCGCGCTTGAATTATCACGTGGTGAGTTCTGCTAGTGGCTTCATCACTAGCACCAACTGCGAGGGATTCGGCATCGCCCTCGCTATGCTTGGCGGTGGCCGCGAGAAGAAGGAAGACAAGATCGATCATGGCGTTGGACTGGAATTCCACAAGCGCATTGGAGATCGCGTGGAAACCGGCGAACCACTGGCCACGATTCAGTACAATAGCGACGCCAAACTTGCCGAAGCGAAAGCTCTTATTGCCGCCAGTTATTTCGTCGGTGAAAAAGCTCCGCAGGAAAAACCACCATTGGTGCGCCGGATCATCGGCGCGTAGAGAGATTGCGGGAGGATTATAACTCATGGGAAGATGGACGGGCGTGCTCGGCATGGCCGCGATTCTCGGGTTGGCATGGTTGTTCTCAACCAATCGCAGCGCGATTAAGCTCAAGACGATCGCTTGGGGGCTCGGACTCCAGTTGGCGCTGGGTTTTTTCGTTCTACGTTCTAGTGTGGGCAGTTCGGTATTTGGATTCCTCGGCGCGGGCGCCAATAAACTGTTGAGTTTTTCCTACGCCGGGTCCACCTTTGTTTTCGGCGACCTCGGGTTGCCGAAGGAACTCTCCCGGCTCGGCTTTTCGTTCGCTTTTCAAGTACTTCCCACAATCATCTTCATTGCCGCATTCTTTGCGGTTCTGTATCACCTCGGCGTGATGCAACTCATCATTCGTGCCGCGGCATGGATCATGACTCGCGTCATGGGCGCCAGCGGCGCGGAATCCCTCAATGTTGCCGCCAGCATCTTTATGGGCCAGACGGAAGCACCACTTACCATCCGCCCCTTTCTTCCCAAACTCACCAAGTCCGAACTCATGGTCGTTATGACCAGCGGAATGGCGCACATCTCTGGCGGCATGATGGCTGGTTACATCCAGGTTGGTGGTGCGGATCCCAAAAACCTTTTGACTGCGGTCATCATGACCGCGCCCGGAACGCTGCTCATGGCCAAGATGCTCGTGCCGGAAACCGAACAGCCGCTTACCGCCGGCCGCGTGGAAATGCCGCCCATGGAAAAAGAAACCAATCTTCTGGGCGCCATCGCTCGCGGCACCAGTGACGGCTTGCATCTCGCGCTCAACGTCGGCGCGATGCTGATCACCTTCATTGCCTTATTGGCGCTCCTCAACGCCATGATGGGCGGCATTCACAACTGGCCGCACATGGCCTGGTTCCCGGAAAGCCTGCAAACTGTCTTCGGCTGGATCTTCGCACCAGTTGCGTGGCTCATCGGCGTGCCCTGGCACGAAGCGGCGAAAATTGGCAACCTGCTCGGGACGCGCATGGTCATAAATGAATTTGTGGCTTTTGGCCAGCTTGGTCTTATGAGGGGCACGCTCGATCCGCGCACTTTTGCCATCGCCACCTTCGCGCTCTGCGGCTTCGCCAACTTCAGTTCCATCGGCATCCAGATCGGCGGCATCGGCGCGCTCGCGCCGGAGCAGCGCAGCCAACTCGCAAGATTTGGCATCCGCGCCATGCTCGCCGGCACCATGGCAAACCTAATGTCCGCTTCCATCGTGGGGATTCTTTCGTGAGCGCAAAAAAAAACTCCAAGACCAAGACGCCGATAAAGCTTTCGCCTCGCAAAAATGTCGTTACGGTTTCCGCGAATAGTGTGGCGGACGGAGAATTCGAAAGCGCGGGCAAAGCCGCCGACTTCCTTTTTTCTCAAACATCTCTCCGGCCTCGGATTGCGCTCGTTCTTGGTTCCGGGCTTGGCGCATTCGCCGACGAATTTGCTGGCGCCACGAAAATTCCGTACGCTAAGATTCCGTATTTTCCGCAGTCGACAGCCATCGGGCATGCTGGAAAGCTGGTCATCGGGAAAGTGGGTGCCATTCCCGTCGCCGGCATGCAGGGCCGCGTCCATCTCTACGAAGGTTATTCCGCCAAAGACGTTGCGTTTCCCATCCGCGTCTTCGCGCGCATGGGCGTGAAAGCCGTGATTCTCACCAACGCCGCGGGCGGCGTCAAACGCGAATTCTCTCAGGGCCGTTTGGTAGTGATTAGCGATCACATCAATTTGCAGGGCGTCAATCCGCTCGCAGGCCCGAACGACGAACGCTTCGGCCTGCGTTTCCACGATATGACCACGGCATACGACAAACGTTTCCGCGAAATGACTGTGGGCGAAGCTAACCGCCTCGGCATCGGCATGTATGAAGGCGTGTACGCGGCGCTCCCCGGCCCGAGCTACGAAACGCCCGCGGAGATTCGCTACTTGCGCTCGATTGGCGCCGACCTCGTCGGCATGTCCACGGTTCCGGAAGTGATCGCCGCGCGCCACAGCGGCATTCGCGTGCTGGGCATCTCCTGCGTGACGAATGCCGCGGCGGGAATTCTGGATCAACCCCTCAACCATCTGGAAGTGCTGGAGACCGCGGAACGTGTGAAAGGGCAGTTCATCGGTCTGCTGAAAGAGGTCATTCCACGAATTGCCGAGGCGATTGCATAGAATCTTGCAAAGCATGCTGGGAGGCCTTAGATTGAGCGAAAATGAAACGTTGGTTTCCGCCGCGAAGCGGGCGAGAGAGAATGCCCATGCTCCATACTCGAATTTCCGAGTGGGCGCGGCGCTGCGCGCCACCTCCGGCAGAATCTTCGGCGGCTGCAACGTTGAGAACGCCACGTACGGCCTCACCGTCTGCGCCGAGCGCGTCGCCATCTTCAAAGCCATCAGCGAAGGCGAGCGCGGCTTCAACGCTATTTCCGTGGTGACGGATACCGATACTCTTACGCCTCCCTGCGGCGCCTGCCGCCAGTTGATCTGGGAATTCTGCGGTGACGTCCCCGTGATCCTGGCAAACCTCAAGGGCAAGACGGAAACAATCCAGATGAAAGATCTGTTCCCCAAACCCTTCGATTCCTCCAACCTATAGGACGAGGGAACTCTAAAATGAAGTCCCAGAACTTATGCCAGCGAAGTTTGGTTGTTCTCGCGATTCTTGTCCTGGAGTTGCTTTCGTTTCAACACCTTGTTACGGCGCAGGCGCCGGCTAAGCACAAACAGGCCGAGAAACCGGCGAAACAGAAGCCAGCGCCGGAACCCGTCTGGGATTTGGTGATCGCGGGCGGTACGGTCGTAACGATGGATCCTTTGAATCGAATCCTCGAAAACGGAATTGTAGTAGTGAAGCAGGGAGACACGATCTTTGCTGTCGAGGCCTCCACTCCCGCAGCGGTCAATAAGTATGTGCATGCGGCGAAGAAGCTAATCGACGCGAAGGGGAAACTAGTGCTTCCGGGATTCATCAACGGCCACACGCACGCACCCATGACTTTGCTCCGTGGCCTGAAAGATGACGTGACTCTGGAAGAATGGCTCACGAAATCGATTTTTCCCGCCGAAGCCAAAAACGTGAATGAGGAATTTGTGCGTTGGGGCACACGCCTCGCCTTGGCGGAGCAAATCCGCGGCGGCGTCACCACTTTCGCGGACATGTATTACTTTGAGGACGCCATTGCCGAAGAAACAAAAGCCGCCGGCATGCGCGGTGTGCTGGGCGAAACCATCCTCGATTTTCCCGCTCCGGACAATAAGACCAACGACGCTGTGCTCGAATACACGGAAAAATTCCTGAAGCGCTGGCAGGGCGACCCGCTAATCCACGCCGCGGTCGCCCCTCACTCGATTTACACCTGCTCAGAGAAAACGCTTCAGAACGCGGCGGCGCTGGCAAGAAAGTTCAATGCACCCATCCTTATTCATGTCGGGGAAACGAAGAAGGAATTGGACGATAGCCGCCAGAAAAATGGCACCACGCCGGTGCAGTATCTGGACAAACTCGGAATTCTCGGGCCGGATGCGCTCGCGGCGCATTGCATTTTTGTGGACGAAACGGACCGCAAGGTCCTGGCGCAGAGGCACGTAGGCTGCGTCCACAATCCTTCCAGCAACATGATGCTGGCGAGCGGCGTCGCTCCCGTGATTGAAGAGCGCGCTGCGGGCATCGCTGTCGGCCTTGGCACTGACGGTGCCGCTGGCAGCAACAATGATTTGAACTTGATGGAAGAGATGGACTTGGCGGCGAAGCTCCAGAAAGTCGCCAAAATGGACCCGCGAGCCCTGGGCGCGAAAGCGGTCGTCAACATGGCTACTATCGAAGGCGCGCGCGCTCTCCACATGGACAAAGAAATCGGCTCGCTCGAAGCAGGGAAGAAAGCGGACCTGATTCTCATCGGGCTGGACGCGCCCAATGCCGTGCCGATGTACGACATCTATGCGCAATTGGCTTATGCATTGAAGGGAAGCGACGTCGAGACGGTAATCATTGGCGGCCGCATCGTGATGCGCGACAAGAAACTCCTCACCGTGGACGAAACCGCGGCGATCGCCAAAGCCAGGGAATTCAAGAACAAAGTCGAGGCCTCATTGAAGTAAGCTTCGCAAGCAAAGAGGCCCCGTGCCTCAGGACTTCTGGTAGCAAACTCCGCAGCGGAATCGTCTTTCCTTCTTTAGTTCCTCGACGTGGACGATCTGTCCGCGCACAAATATGGCGTGTGCGCCCGGCGAGTAAGGCGCAGCCACTTCGATTTCCGTTTCGGCGGCATATTCCTTTCGGCTCTTGAAGCACAGTCCGCCGCGAGACATTTCCTCGCACGTCACGATATCTTCGCCCAGCCTGTAACTCCGGACGCATGCCTTGAAATTCACCTTCGTGCGCACGTGTTTGCGCCTGTTTTCCGCGCGCGGCGCTGGTTGCAATGGAGGCGCTGGATCGGTTGACGCGGGCCGGCGGGTTTCGACGGGCTGCTCTCTTTCTTCAGATTCCGGTGCAGCCGTTTCCAGCGCAACCGGTTCCCCACTGGAGCCGTCAATCGGCCGCCTCCAGTACGTTGACGACCCGCAGTTCTTGCAAGCGCGAACAATCGCTTCGTTGACGCGGTATACGTCCGATTCCAGATCGCTCTGTTGCACCATCTCGCGGGTCTTGCAGCCACTGCACTGCAGCATCACCAGGCAGGCCTTTTTTTCAGAGTCCGTCATGCTGGGGAATGGGATGTCCCACAGGTCCGTCCCGGGGCTGAGGAAGGCCACGCCGTAAGTGTAAATCTTGCCTTGAGCGCCGAGATTGCCGACCACGCGAACCTCGGCCTCGTTGTTGGTGTCCAGCCTGCGGAGGATTAGCTCTTGCTCTGCGGAGAGTGCATATTGCGAAACAATCCCGGCGCCGTGGCGGCTGAGCAGGACGGTCTTGGTCTGCTCGGAGAACATCTTGCCTTCCATATCGCTGCCCACCAAAAGGATGGCGATCTCTTTCGCAATTCGGCTGCTGCGACGTACCCCTTCTGGAGGCATTCCTACCCCACGCTGACATCCCCCGGGAACTTGCACGATGGTACTTGGAATTCTGCGCCGAAGGCACTGATTTTCAGAAGACGCTCTGCCTATTTGCTCAACAGGCGCGAGCGCCTAGACCGGTCACGCAATTCGTGCGCTGGACGGACATCGAGAAGCGTATGAAAAATGAGGAATTTTTCAAGCCCCGGGAAAGCGCGTTCGGAGTAGAATGTGCCTCCATTTTGTCAAAGGGGAAAGCCATGGACCAAGAGCGGCGGCAGGTGCCAAGATTCCCATTTATTGCTTCGGCGGAGGTACTTTCGGAAAGCGCCGGCACGCGGTTAGCCGCGCGCATTAGCGACATCAGTGCCGGCGGCTGCTACGTGGATACCATTAATCCTTTGATGGACGGAACAGCCGTCCGCTTGAAGATTCTTACCGAAACACGGGTGTTCGAAGCGCGTGCGACGGTCGTCTATTCACATACCCATCTTGGGATGGGATTGAGGTTTGGAGAAGTCCTGGCCAATTCTCAGGATGTTCTGCGAAACTGGCTCCCCGCCGCAAGCTAAGAGCAGCGCATAGTCACGCCCAATAACAAATGGCTAACGCGACTTCCTTGCCGCCGCGAGAATTCGCCAGAGTTATTTCTCGTCGGACTTGCGGACCGCCGGTTTGCGCTTGTCCTGAACCGCCGCGACGTTTCGTGTCGCGGGATTGGACATATCCCGTACGGCAGCAAGTTGAACGCTCGCGCTGGAGCCAGCTTTTTGGTTATTCGCTTGATATGAGGCAGTTGCCGGTGCCTTGGCTTTCGAAGTCACCGGCTTTCGCGCAGCGACCTCCCAAGTGTCCATCCCATCGAAGTGATCGGGGCTTACTTCTGATTGCGCCTTGCAGGCGGGTGAGAACAATAGCAAGGCTCCAAATCCAGCCAGTAATATCGGTAACTTCAACAAACTAAATGATTTCACAGGTGCCTCCGATTCGTCATGCTCCCAGAAACCCAGGCGTTAGCACTCCAGAGAGGGGAGTCTTAGGACCAGATTCTCTGAATTGAGCAGATTCTCTCGTCGGCCTCGGGTGGCGTCGATAGACCGGGAGTACCACGGCGTATTCGGTTCGCCAACACGAAGACCGAGGGTCGGGTGGATATAGAATCTCTAGTCATACTGGTCCCAATGGAGCTACAATAGCCCTGTCGTTCCCACCCCGACACCCATTCATTCAGTTTGCGCCATACGGTCCCGGGTGTCCCATGGAAGCAGTCTCGCGGCGGTTGGAAGAACGCACTCCCCTTGCAGTACGAGTGGATCTCTGCAGCCTCGACATTCGCCATCGTACCCAGGAAGGCCTGACCGACAACGTAAGCACCCACGGCGCACGCGTGGTTTCAAATAATCCTCTCCGGCTCAATGAGCGGCTGAACTTATGGTCGTTGCCGGGCGACTTCCGGGCTCGAGCGCGAGTCGTCTATTGCGAGCCCGTCGGGCACAATTCGTTTGCCATCGGTTTGCAGTTGCTCGCAACTACTGGCAATTGGAAATAGCCCTCTAACGAAGCGTCTCGAACGCGGCGCATGCCTTCAAACCAATCCCTTTGAATTAGCGCGAAAGCGCCAATAGCGATTCGTTAAGCTTGGTCAAGTCGGAGTCGAGCCGGTAGTAGCCTGGTCGCCAGCCTGCAGGAACCTCATTGGGAGGCAAGTTGAGCACGGCAAAATCGTTCGCCGCCGCTTGCTCGCTCCCCAGTTTCGGGAACTGATCTCCTACGTACGTCGCGGGGTGCTGGCTGACAACTCGCTCACACTCGTTCACGGATAGGACGGCGCGAAGCATGCCTTGGTTCTTGGCGTGAGGCTGGCAGAAGTAGAGAGTCGGCATACATGGAAATCATCGGTCAATCTGTGGAACACATGAATAGTACTTTAGGCCCACCGCCCGGCATTCATTCGAGGACGCTCAGAATCGTCCCGGCGCACATAATGAAGGACCATGTTTTCAAAGACTTACAGAGATGATTTCTGTTTTCTTGCGCCCGGTGCACGATAACCAAATAGAACGCCTCCCAAAACTAACCATGGAGCAGCCATTCCCCAACTCCCGCTCGGCGCCACAAAGCGCTTGGCTATGTTACCAAGCTTGGAATTTAGGCTCGTTTGGCAAGGCTGGAGCAGGAACGAGATTTGTGCAATTAAATGCGTATTAAAAACGTGCTGAAGCGTTGGCTTTCCAAGCCCAACAATGCGTAATTCTATTGCATCAGTTCGGAACAGACTCCGAAGTAGACGCCGGCACGTTGCCTGCTGAAAACCGATTCGGTCTGGGGCGATATCCGTTCCGTGTCCGGACGTGATACTTCTTCAAGCGCTCGCCCACTAGTTGTACTTTGATAGAGCGCCATCCACGATTGGGATTCGGCTTGGGATAATAGCTGAACGAATAAAGATGAGCTAAATCGTCTCGGATGGAGGCAAACGCTTTCTTTTCATCCCGCCAACTCTTGGCAAAATAGGCCTTGCCGCCAGTGGCCGCGCTCATACGGTCAAAAACAGCGGTGGAAACGGGCTCGAGCTGCGCCTCCGTCGTGCTTATCATGTAGATAGGTATGCCTGCTGATTGGGCCAGCTCGGCCACATCCTCGGGGGGCACCATGCTGGAATTGTCCGGCCCGTTCGAGAACACTACAATCACCTTCCTTCCGGGATGCTGGCCGGCGTCCTGCACCGTCAACAACAACGAGTTATAGAGCGCCGCATCGTCCCCCGCCACGCTCGTGCGCACGCCGCGCACCACTTCCGACCGATCGGCGGTCAAAGCCGCGGCCCGGTAAAGGTCGCGGCTGTATGAATAGAAAGCTATTCTGTCCGCTCTTTCCAGGGAGCGAACAAAATCGGCGATGGCATCTTGCGCGAAGACGAAGCCCCGGTACATGTAATTGCTGGTATCGAACAAAATGAAGACATTGGCGCCGGCAATGGCCGAACTGAACGTCTCGGGAGGGTCTTCTGGCGTGCGAGCACTCCCTTGCGCCGAGCCAGACTCGTCCGCACCGTTTTTGCCAACGTCTGCAGCAACGTCTAACAATCTGGTTGTGGGACCATTCCCTTCTTCAAATGTGGCAATGTTCTGCGAAATGCCATCTTCCTTGATCGCGAAATCCTGAGGATGAAGACCGGTTACATAGTCGCCCTTATTGTTGGTCACGGCCACATTCAACTGCACCAGGTTGACCACAACACGAAGGCGCGTCGTGTCTTGTTGCGCACCGGTCCGAAATGTGGAAAGAGGCAGCAGTCCTAGAAGAAGTGTCAAGAGCAAGAGATTTCGTTTTCCCATAGGTTTGTATTCCATGTCGCACCGTGTTGTTTTTTCCCGGCATTAACGGTCCGGTGAGAATTGAGGCAGCCGAACTTGTCTAGGGCTGGGAAAAACTGTCATGTCTTGGCAAGCCAACGATCTTGCCTTGTCGGAACTCTTCACCGGTTTCTCGCACGGCGCGCAGCAGCGCCGGCCAATCCGCAAAATCAGTGGCAAAAATCTTCTCGACCATGCGACGCGTGAGTTCGGGAACCAGGCGGTTCAGCATCACCGGTGAATAACCTTTTTCGTCGGCCAGGCGGGCCCAGTATAGGTTGTTGGAATCCCAGGTCTCAGCCAACAAGCGGCTGGAGTAGCCCATGAAAACCGGGGAAGGCGGCAGATTCAGCAGTTCACGCGTGTAACTCTGCGCCAATACGCGGTGTGGTACTCCAAAGTCTCGAGACAACCGTTCCCAGTTGACCTCGTCAGGATAGCGCTTAGAGAGGTTTGCAAGCTCGTTACCGGCTGGTCCGAAGGAATTGGGCTCTTGCGGAAATCTTCGTTGATATTCAGCCGTCAGATAGAAAGTGTCCGCAGGCATCAGCTGCAAAAGCACTTCGGGTAAGTGCCCTGAACGCAGACCCTGCTCCACTCTTTCCGAGCGCTGCGGAATCATACGATCGGACAGGATATTCATGACCTTATTCCGCACTTCGTCATTGTCAGCGGAAGCGGCCAAAAGCTCCTCGCCGCACTGCTGATACAGGCTGACAGCGTGAAGCTCATTTTGGTTCACGTTCCACCATCGGGGCACGACGGAGTTGGTCAAAAGGCCAGGTACCAACTCTCGCCAGATCAGGGCCTGCACGTTTTGTGGCGCGATGAAGTCCTGCTCCGCGACTGCAAGGAGGTAAGGTAAATCGGCAAGCGATCCGACCAAGTGTGCGCCACCACCCGCCGGGGTGCCTGCGCCGAACAACTGAGGCGCTTGCCAGAGTCGTTCCAGACCGATGACGCTTTCTCCCGCAAAATCATGCGAGCGAACGAAAAGGGGATTGTGGTGGAGAATTTGGGCGCCGGGGGGTTCATAGTAGGCGTAATTGAGCCCTACGAGCGTGTCTCGCAAAAAGGGAGCGAGCTGGCCGCGGGCTTCCACCAATTGTTGGGAAGAGCTCGGCGATTTGATTATCTTCGCCAGGCTCGTGTGCATCTGCAATTCCGTATGACGGTTATTGTAGATTCCCGTGGCCCATTCCTCTCTCTCACTATTTCGGAAAATTGGCTGGGGCATCTCGAATTCCCTGAGTTCCCCGGCCAAAGGAAGCAAGCTATTGCTGGAGACGGTTCCTTGCGCGACCTCACCCAGGCCATCGCCCAGGGCCAAGAGCGTGTCGAGAGAAACCAAGCGCTGCCCATCCAAAACGGACCGGATTCTGTTGCCGATCAGTTCCTGCATGCGCTGGGCTTCCGGAGCTGACTGCCGTGGACCCGCAAGCAGATTGACGATTTTGTCTTGAGAAACATCGGCTTTGCCGGTGGCGGCGAGCAGTAGCTCTTTCAGGGCGGTGTGGCCTGCCTCGAAAAGCTGCGTTGAAGAGCCGATCTTGCCAAAGGGCCCGATCAACTTTTGCCAAGAATCGTTCAAAGCGGCGCCAGGTATTTCACCTTGACGCGCCAATATCTGCCAGAGTCCGACGCAAGCCTGAAAGGTTCCGAAGGCATTGCCCCGTAGAGTGTTCTTGGGAATACCGTTGAGGCCAGTTACAACCTGGAGGAAGGTGGCGATGGAAGCATCGTCCAAATCTGGAAATTCTGAAAAAACCACAAATTGGTCGCTGAACTCAGAGAACTTGTCGGCTAGCAAGGCCACTGTTTCAGGCCTAAGGCGATGCTCCGGAGAGCGCCTGCCGTCGAGTTCACTAAGCATCAAGTAGCTTTGCAAAGGGCCTGTGTAGGTGGGCTGCCGAGAAATCGCGAACAGGGCTTCCAGTAATTGACCTGGGTGGTCCCAGTGTGCGGCCCTGCGGCCCCAGTCGCGGATAATTCTGGAATCCGTCTTTTGTCGAAAGACTTTCTTCCAGACCTCGAGATTTCCAGGAACGTATAGATCGCCGTTCTGCTCCCAACGAAGCCGGGTCACGAGAAGAAACAGACCTGCGTCCCGCCGAAACACGCCCCTTGCGGCGTCGGAAGAGTCCTTTCCGAGGAACGCCTCATACAAATGACGCAGCCGGCCAGGTTCGGTGAAATGAGTTTGCTGTGATGGAGGTACACTCGACAGGTCGTCAAAATAGGCGGCAAGCCAGCCGCTGTCCTTCGCGAACAATTTAGGGATGAAATCTCCCGGAGAGTCAGGACTCGCTCCGGCCAATTCTTTCCAAGCGGACCCCGCGGCTGATCCCCCGGGCACAACCACTCGCCCAGATCGAACGCAGATGTGGCTGCCGAAGAAATCCAAGGCTGCGGCTTGCGGAACCATTTTTTTTAGCACGTGCGATTGCCGCAACGCAGATAGAGTCTCGGCATCCATTCGCGCCAACGCCCAGTAGAAGCGGGCCAACTCCGGATCGCCCAAGAGCAGGTCAACTGCATCAACTTTCTTTCCTTCCTTGGTCCAGTCGATCTCCACGGGCGGCGCAGGTACGTGCGACATCGAGAAGGGGTACGTGAAAGCCCGGCCCTCTTGGAGACTCTTTTCAAGGTCCGGCAAGGGGAATCCAGAGTCGATGGTAAGAAACGCTCTTTGGGGGTCGGCAGTCTCCAAAAAGGTGCTCCGCTGCCCGCAGTCGGCCCGGGTTCGATAACCCAGGATTTTCAGCAGAGGCTTCGCCTCATCGCAATTAGAAACACGAATGACACCATCGGGACCTGCTATAGCCGTCAATTCCCGCGCTTGCTGCACATAGCGGGTCAAGAGAATAAGAAATTCCGAGGGCCGGCCTTTGGGAAACTGCCCCTGATAGCCCAATACAAACACGTTGCGAGCCAGCAAAGGCATAACTTCTTCAGGCAAAACCTTCTGGCTGATCCCCGCCATCCGTAAAAAGGAGCGCAACGGGCCTGGAATCGTGAGATTCGCCGATTCGGGTGACCCGACCTTGGCGTCCTCGGATGGCAAAGCATCAGAGGGAACGGTACACCGAGCGGCAGGAGCGAGGCACGAACCAAGGGAAAGAGTGGCGCCCAGAATCCCGGCAAGGCGGAAGAGAGACTTCGCGCGTCGCTCTGCCGGTAAATGGGTTAAGAGTAGCGTGCCGGCCCTCAAGATTTCCTCCCCGAAGCGGGAACGAGCCTAAACGACACAGTTGAGGCGCAGAGAAAGAAGATTTGGACCCCAACGAATCCAAATCTAAGATGCGAACCCGCGACGACTAATCGCTTTTCACGACGAAGTTCACAACGAAGTGAGTGAACTTATGCGAGCTATGCACCCCGCCGTAGACGGTGGCATTCCTCAACATCAAGCACACCCGGAGTAAACTCGTCCTTCCTCGCAATATTTATGCCGTAACTTCGCTCATGTCAAACGGAAATTGTGAAAAGTACGTTTTGTCGGGCTAAACTAAGTGTTTATCAGTTCTGGAGACTTGATTCAAGGAGAGCTGTGGCCTGTGCACTGCAGCACCCCAAGGTAGGCGCTCCACGGCCCCACGGTCTCTCGGTATTGGTGAGCCATGACCCTTGAGATTTGGTGCAGATGTGTTAGGTCATGAGCTGCCCAGGTCGCAAGCAACGCTGACAGAGTAACTACGCCGAGGGAAGGATGCCGCCCGTGGCGCTCAAGGTCCTCTTGCCGCAGATTCAAGGCACTCAGTTCGCCCAGGTTTTCTGATCGCAGCCCCGCGAATTCATCCAGTAACTGCCCCAGCGACTTACCTTGAACCGCTCGTTCGTGTCCCCAACGATCAAAAGGCGCAAACGTTTGAGTCTCGCCAAATTCCAGCACCATCCGCACCCTCGGCATCCAGTCGGTGCGCTCGCAGTGAATCAAGTGGCCCACGACATCGAACGCGCTCCAAGTGTTTTCACCTTCATTTCGGAACGTCCACTTTTCCGGTAGGTCCCGCAGCAGGGCATTGAGGGCGGCAGGGGTGCGAGTGAGAAGCGATATGGTGTGTTGCAAGGTATGTTCCATCGTGCTCCTCAAAGATGTAGCATTTCCGAGGCCGCCAACGCATAGATCGTTGCGCAATCGATTATTTTTCGCAGGTCCACGTACTCGTTTCGCCCGTGCGCGACCAACAGCATCCCGGGACCATAAGCATATGCCGGGACGCCCTCCGCGGCATAGAAGCGTATCTCCAGCAACCCCGGGCACATCTCAAACCGTGGCGCCTCGCCGGTAACCGCGAGTATGCCGTCTGCCAGCGCCTTGCCAAGAGCCTCTCCTTCAGGGCATGCCGAGGATCGCCCTTCTTGGAAGATTTCCCATTCGAGGCGAATACCTTCGCGCCTGCAACTTTCCAACCTGGCGATTATCTTTGACTTTTCCTCCTCCATGTCTTCCTCCGGATTGATTCGCCGGTCGACGGTGAACCAGCACTCCTCCGGCACCACGTTGAAGTTTGTCCCGCCGCCGCTTTGTCCTCCTAGCATCAAGATCGAATGGCGCGCTTGATCCGCCCCGATGTTGAAGCCGGTTGTTTTCCGCTCTACTTCCCGCTTCAATTCCTGAAGCTGCCCTACCACTTGAACCATCCGTTCGAAAGCGTTCTCGCCCCGGTGCTGCAAACCAACGTGCGCGGACTTCCCCACTACGCGAACCCGCAGCGAAATCGCCCCGCGATTCGCATTCCACACCACGCCGCTGGTTGGCTCAGCCAGTAGCATCCCGACCCCTCCGCGGCCCAATCGTCCTTGCCCCGCTAGCCACGCCGAGCCGCCTTCGCCTCCCGTCTCCTCATTGGGAACGAGCGTCAACGCAATTCGCCCGTTCAGTTCGGCACCGCATTCTTTCAGCGCGAGAATCGCGTACAGCATGGCCACAATCCCGCCTTTCATGTCGCAGGATCCGCGGCCAAATAAAAAATGGTCTTTCCGCGAAGGTTGGAATTGCACTTTGGACTGCGCGGGAACTACATCGTAGTGACCGTGAAGGTAAAGAACGCGTTCTCCCCGCCCGTAGCTGGCGACCAGGCAAACAGGCTTGTCGCCTGTGCCTTCTTTTGGTCCGTTAGCCTCTAAAAGTTCACAATCGAGACCCCCTTGCCGCAATCGGCTTTCTAGAAAATCAGCGCAAGCGCAATAATTTCTTCCCGGCGGGTTTTCTGTGGGTATCGCGACCAGTTCGGCCAGCAGCGTGGCCATCTCATCCTCGCGTTGCCGGAGCCATTCCATGAGCAGGCTACTTTTTGTCTCAGTATCGCGCTCTCGTTTGCTCATGCCGCAGCATGTTAGGAATTCGGCCGCGTGATGCCAAGCTCCATTTTGGTGCCGGTGGACCAGGAGACAATTTCCTTTGACCTCTCCCGTGAACAGCCATCAATCGATTGCCTTAGGATTCAGCGGCTATGGTAGGCTGTGCCGCAATGCAACTCTCAAGCGGAGAAGATGCATGATCACCGGCGCAAACGCGTTCCCGGTACTGCGCTGGGTCGCGCTACTGTGGACCATGGTGTGGCTACCCGCTTACATTCGATTCTGGGGCTGGGCCAATCTGCTGCATTTGTGCGATATCGCTGTAATTCTTGGTTGCGCGGGTTTGTGGTGGGGAAGTTCTTTGCTGATTTCCAGCCAGGCGGTTAGCTCGCTGACGGCGGGAATTCTTTGGTCCGCCGACGTTGGCTGGCGACTCGTGACAGGACATTCTCTGGTTGGCGGAACCGAATATATGTGGGATGCGCGTGTACCGGTTTGGGTCCGGCTTCTCTCCAGTTTTCACCTCGCTCTTCCCCTGGCCCTCCTCTGGGCCATACGCAAGATTGGGTACGACCGCCGCGCTCTCGCCCTGCAAGCCGCCATTGCTGCGGCACTTTTCATCGCCTCGCGGCTCTTGCCCGCGGGCTTCAATATGAACTATGTGCATCAAGACCCTCTCTTTCATCGCTCATGGGGACCCGCTCCTGCGCACCTCACCGTGATTTTTGTCACAGCAGTCGTGCTGCTGTACTGGCCGACACACCTTCTATTGAGTTGGATGTTTCCCGTGGCAAGCGTTTCCAAATAATGATGTGAATACAACAGGGAAGCCGGGAGCGGCAGAGAATGGCAACGGAGACAGAAAAGAATCGCGAGAAATATCTCACCATGCTGAAGACCGCCGTGGACGAGGCACGTCTCGGGCTCCAGGAAGGGGGAATTCCTATCGGTGCCGCGCTGTTCGAACGAAACGGAAAGCTCCTCGGACGTGGTCACAACCGCAGGGTGCAGGAAGGCGATCCTTCCGCGCACGGTGAAACGGATGCTTTTCGCAAAGCGGGCCGGCAGCGCAGCTACCGCGACAAAATCATGGTGACCACGCTCGCTCCCTGCTGGTACTGCAGCGGCCTGATTCGCCAGTTTGGCATCGGCACGGTGGTCGTCGGCGAGTCCGTGAATTTTCGCGGCGGTATCGACTGGCTCCGCGACAACGGCACCGAAGTCTTCGACGCCCATTCGAACGAATGCACCCAGATGCTCGCGAAGTACGTTGCCGACCATTCCGAAATTTGGAACGAAGACATCGGCGTGGACTGAAAGTTTAGTTCGGCACCAGTTAGAGAATTTATGCCCGGGGAATTGCCTGAACATTTCAATCTAGCGTCTCACTTTTTGGATGCTCCGGCCGCGCTCGACCCTGAACGCGCCGCCATCGTTGGCGAGCCGCGCGAAGTCCGTTACGGCGAACTAGCCACGCTCGCGAATCGCGTAGGGAATGCGCTGCGTGCGCAAGGTGTTTCTGGCGGCGATCGCGTTCTGATCGTGCTGCCGGATTCGGCGGAGTTTGTGGCCGCTTTTTTTGCCGCTGCAAAAATCGGCGCAGTTGCCGTGCCCGTAAATCCTTTCGCGCGATCCTCCGATTACATTCATTACCTCGAAAACAGCGAGCCCCGTGCTGCGAT